>Ga0222713_10000169_pt1 | contig 70340 bp, 70 predicted proteins | sample C33_649DmetaG_FD_165061 | JGI IMG/M metagenome (GOLD analysis project Ga0222713, IMG submission 165061) | Estuarine water microbial communities from San Francisco Bay, California, United States - C33_649D | ecosystem: Environmental > Aquatic > Marine > Unclassified | place: USA: California...
CGAGGGACATGTCTATCTCGGCGACCTGGTGGAGGAGACCGCGCTGGCCGTGCTGTCCGATGCCTCGCTGTTCCGTCGTGTTGCATTCGACCCGGTGTCCAATCTGCTGACCTGGAGTGGCGGCGTGCGGATTGATCCCGACATGCTGTACCAGAATCTGGCCTACCAGGCCGGATCCGTGTTGCACTAGAAAAGCTGTGCAGGGCGCGATCTGTTGCAGGGCGCGCCACCGTATCTATACCGTGATGGAGGTTCCCATGGCAAAAGCCAAGAAGAAGGCAGCAAAGAAAAAGACGGCGAAAAAGAAAGCGGCGCAGAAGAAAAAAGTCGCCAAGAAAAAAGTCGTCAGCAAAAAAACGACCCGCAAGGCCGCAGCGAAAAGTGCAAGCCGCAAGGCAGGCAAGAAAAAAGCGGTAAAGAAACCGGCGAAGAAGCCGGCGAAAAAAAAGCCGGCTCGAAAGCCGGCTAAGAAAAAAGCAGTCAAGAAGAAACCTGCTGCAACAAACCGGGCGGTCAAAACGAAACCGGAAGCCCAGACTGCAGTACCGGCGCCTATCACTCCCCGTCCGATTGCGATTCCAGGCGCCTGGCCGTTTCCGATGGGCAGTAAACCCTAGGAACTTGGCTGACATCTGCGCTTTGCGGCGGAACCGGTCTCGGGAGAAGTCCGGTGTCCGTCGCGGAGAGCGGGTCGCAACCGCGAACAGCAGGGAAGCTAAGATACCCAATCCGTCCCCCCGGGGCAAGGCGAGGGCAGCGGGTCTGCCCCCAAGGCCGGTTAAAATAGTTATAAAAAACAACATGTTATACCTGTAAAATTTTTTCCGCGAGGCTCTTGGGCGCCCGGTATCGACCCCGGCCGCGGTCTGTGCGGCGGGATGTCCCGCCCCGGTCGGCTGGCGTTTACGCTCAAATCTGCGCGCTAATTGATGGGGGCGCCGATGAAACTGCTGAGCTTGATGTTGTGCGCGGGCTGGCTGATGGTTGCCGGCCTTGCCGATGCGGCTTCACCCGGCGTGCAGTTGCGATCGACCTAGGGTGAATTCGCCGATGTGCGTGATCGCGTCGTGAGAGCTTTGGAAAACCGCGGACTGGCGGTGAACTACACCGCAAAAGTTGGTGAGATGATCGATCGAAACGGACGCGATCCGGGCCGCGACCGCAGAATTTACAATCAGGCCGAAGTGATCAAGTTCTGCAGCGCTGCGCTGTCGCGCGACACCATGGAAGCGGATCTGCGCAATATTGTTTTTGTCTGTATTCGATCGCGGTCTATCCCTTGCCGCAGTCGCCGGGAACGGTTTACCTGTCGTATCGTTTACCGGCGGCTCAGGGATCGGGGCAATCCATCCGTGTACTGCGAGCGGTCGAAAAATTGCTGGCGGATATTACCGCCGAGGCATTGAATTAGTCGAAAGCCGGAGAGCGATGGTGCAAGTTCTTCGGGACGGGGCGTTATTGCAGTGGCGCCTTGCCGTTGGAGATGTCCATGATCATCCGCGTTGCCAGATAGAGACGGGGCTCGATCGAAGTGATCAGGACGTACTCGGCGTTGGTCGAGTGCGAGCCGAAGCCGCGAAGGCCGAAGCCTTCGACCACCGGCGCCTTGGTCGACAGCGCGGCAAACGCGGCGTCAGTGCCGCCGCCGGTCGGGCGGTCGCGCAGATCGAGTTTCTGACCGAGTTCTTCATAGACGCGCACGGCGTGAGCGCCCAGTGCGCGTGATGCGTCCGTGGCCTGCAGCGGCGGGCGGCGGCGTTCGAAATCAAGCGTGACTTCCGTTTCCGGCAGCAGCTTGTTTTTGATGCGCTCGCGCAGCGTCTGTTCAATGCCGTCGAGGTCCGAGACCCGATCCACCCGGACATCGGCCTGCGCCTGCGCACCCGGCGGAATCATGTTGCGGACGATGCCAGCGCGCGCCATCGTCCAGTTCAGGTGTTGCCCGACTTTGGGATTCGACAGGTCGCGTGCCTGCAGGATCTGATGCGACAATTCATACAGTGCATTGATACCTTGATGCGGCGACGCCCCCGCATGCGAGGCACGGCCGCGGACGGTGATAGTGGCGGCACCGATGCCGCTGGTGGCGAGGCGGATCTGGTCGACCTGCGGGCTTCCGCCGCCCTCAAAGGACAGTACGGCATCGTGCTCGCGGCCGAGTTTCTCAATCAGGAAGCGCGAGCCGGGTGAGCTGACTTCCTCGTCGCCGTTGATCAGCACGGTGAGCGTGCCGTATTCGCGGAAATTCAGGCTGCGCAGCATCGTCAGCGTATGCAGGATCACGGCAATGCCCTGCTTGTCATCGGCGATGCCGAGACCGTAGGCGCGGTCGCCTTCAATCTTGAACGGCTGTCCCGAGAGCATGCCCAGCGGATACACGGTATCCATATGCGCAATCAGCAGGATCTTGCGGGTACCCGTGCCGGTAAAGGTTGCGCGCACCATGCGGCCGATTTTTTCCGGCGTGTCGAACATCTTGTAGATTTCAGGGCCGGCGTCGAGCAGTTCGGTTTTGGCGCCTAGAGCCTGGAGTTTTTTCGCAAGCAGGTTGGCGATCTTTTCCAGACCTGCGAATTCCGCGCTGCCCGATTCGATATCGACAAGCTCCTTCATCGTCTTCAGCAGGGCAGGCTGCTCTTTTTTGGCCAGCGCGATCACGGCTTCATTGGCGGCTGCCAATGTGTTGCCGGCGTAAAGGGTCAGTGCCAGCGACAGGCTGTACATCATTGTTTTTATGATTTTTTTCATATGCCCCCGATGGGTCGATGGATGTTCAGTGATTTCCTGAGTACGCTGCTGTGAACGCTTCAACCGCCTGATCCACTTCGCTGTGGCTGATATGGCGATGCGTCACGAAACGCAGGGAGCGAGGGTCGGCTGGGCTGACGGCAACGCCGGCTTTTGCCAGTGAATCCGACCATTGCACAGCGTTACGGCCGGTGAGCGCGACATCGACTCGCACGATGTTGGTTTCCGTGTCCGCCGGGTTGCAGAATCGGGCGTCGATGCGGTGCAGGGCATCGGCCAGATATTTTGCCGTGGCGTGATCATCCTTCAGCCGGTCGACCATGGTTTCCAGTGCGACGATGCCGGCGGCGGCAATCGAACCGGCCTGGCGCATATTGCCGCCGACCATGCGCCGGAACGGCCGGGCGCGTTCGATGAAATCACGGCTGCCGCAGAGCACCGATCCGACCGGCGCAGACAGCCCTTTGGAAACACAGAAACCCACCGAGTCGGTATGCCGTGCGATGTCGGCGGCGGAGACACCGAGTGCAACCGCGGCATTGAACAGCCGCGCGCCGTCGGTGTGCACCGGAATGCCGTGACGCCGCGCCAGTTCATGTACCATTTGCATGTGCGCCAGTGGCAGCACCGCTCCCCCCGCACCGTTGTGCGTGGTCTCCATGCAGATCAATGCAGTGCCGAAATTGTTGCGGGTCATCGGTCGCACGGCCTCGCGCAGCGCCGTTTCATCCATCGCGCCACGGCTGCCGGGGATCGCCTTGTAGAACACGCCGGCGACTGCGGCGAGTCCGCCGAGTTCGGTGTTGAGCATGTGCGCGCCGCGTTCAAGCAGGACTTCGCCGGCGCGAGACGTATGCGCGAGCACGGCAACGAGATTGGTCATCGTGCCGCTGGGCATATAGAGACCGGCTTCCTTGCCGGTGCGCGCCGCGGCCAGCGCTTCGAGTTTGATCACTGTGGGATCGCCGTCGCGTGAATCATCACCCTGGGTCGCAGCCTGCATCGCCGCGAGCATCTCGGCGGTCGGTCGGGTCACTGTATCAGTACGGAAATCAATCAGTGGTTTCATGGGGTATGTCTGAAAGGGTTGGATCAAAAAGATTCCGGTACGCAGACCGTCATTGTAAGGAGTTCAGTAACACTCCGCCTCGCCGGCAGGTTGCACCGGACGTGCGACAAATCCGAATGTCGCGGGTACATCGGCGGCGAGCACCGGCCGTACCCCAACCAGCGACACGTCGGTATCCAGCTGCAGTCCCGGATCGCCGCCGTCCTGCAAGGCATCCAGCGCTGCGGCAAGCGCATTATCATCAGGCATTTTTCCGTTCAGGCGAAACCGCGGGACCAGTAACTCCAGATCACTGTCGTGCACCAGGCCGATGCCCAGTGCGGTGTCCAGCAGCATCTGTCCGGCGTCATCCATACAGGCGCTGCGAATATCGGCCGTGCTGCCGCCGCTGTGCGCAGTGACGTTCAGTGCGGATCCAGGGATGGAGGTCACCCGGTAGATATAAGGTGTGTAATGGAGCGTGACAAACACCCGCTGCGGGCCGTTCTGCAGAAACCAGCGCCCCTGTTCATCGTGGCTGTAATTACGGCCGAAAAATTCGGCGATCCCGGGGTTGGTCACGCGGCCGCCCTTGAGCAGCCAGTGGCCGCGGCGGTTCAGCGAAAGCCAGCCGAAGACCGACGGCACATCGGGCCACTTCGTCATTCCGCGGAGAACGATGTCATCCATGGCAGGAATTTATCACGCGCCCGACTAACCCCGTACGGTCCCGCGCACCGTTTGCAGTATTGACATGAATACCCTGACTGTCATTCAGTCCGCGGCCGTAAAAGGGCTGCCCGCAGGTTGCCGGTCACCCGGCGCTTCTGCATACTGGCGTCCCGAGATGCCCCAAGACGCCGACGCCAGCGACGAATCGCTCATGCTTGCTTATCGCGATGGCGACGCCGGCGCTTTTGACCGACTCTATGAACGCCATCGCGGAGGCGTGTACCGCTATATGCTGCGCCAGTGCCGCAATGCCGCCCTGGCGGAAGAGCTGTTCCAGGATGTCTGGATGAATCTGATCCGCGCCCGTGCATCCTATGAAGTGCAGGCGAGGTTCTCCACCTATCTCTATCGCATTGCCCACAACCGGCTGATGGATCATTTCCGCCGTCGTGATTTTGTGGCGATGTCTCTGGATGATGAAACCGCAGCACCGGTGGAGGAACCGGCGGCGCTACCCGGCGCGCAACCTGAAATCGATATCGAGGCCCGCGCGCAGGCGGCGCAATTGTTATCACTGCTCGGCAAGTTGCCGGACGAACAGCGCGAAGCCTTTGTGCTGCAGCAGGAGGGCGGATTGAGCGTCGAGGAAATTGCCGAGGCCACCAGCGTTTCGCGTGAAACGGCAAAGAGCCGCCTGCGCTATGCGATGGCCAAATTGCGGGAGGGCATGCAGTCATGGCGCTGAATTCCGGAGACGAGATGGAACACGACGAATCTCTGGCGAAGGTTTACCGCGCGGCGGCGAATGAGGCGCCGCCGGCGCGACTGGATGCGGCAATCCGCGCGGCCTCCCGTCGCCAGGCCGGCGCCGGACCGCGGCCGCTGTCCGGGCTTCGCACTTGGCGGGTGCCGGTGTCGCTGGCCGCAATGCTGGTCCTGTCGGCGACGCTGGTACTGATGATGCGTGAGGAGGGCGCAGACCCGCTGGAGACCGCTCTTGAGCCGGCCCCGCTCCGGGAGTTGGCACCCGGGCGCCCTTTCGAGCCTCAGGCCCGGTCTGCGGACGCTCAGGCGCCGCTACCGCCGCCCCCGGCAGCGCAATCCCGTGTACGACCGCCCGCCGCCGACATCGCACCACCCGCGTCGCTGGCCGCACCCCCGACCGCGCAAAAGGTTTTTGCCGGCAATGCGGAACCGACGCCGCTGGAAGCGCCGCCCGAACCCCGCCGGGAAGTCGCGGCGATGGCCGAAGCAGCCAGACCCATGATGCGTTCTGCACCCGCGCCGGCTGCGAGTCCTGCAGCCGCAGCTTCGGCCGCTCCCCCGTTGTGGCAGGACCTGATCGATCAACCTGCCGACAAATGGATCCAGCGCATCCTGGAATGGCAGCGTGCCGGCCGCAGCGCCGACGCCGTGGCGCTGGTCCGCGAGTTCCGGCGGCGCTTCCCCGAACAGTCCTTGCCGGCCGAAATCCACCAGCCATGAGCCTTGATTCGAAGCCGGAAAAACCCGAGGCCCCGGAACCTTGGCAGTGCTGCCAAAGCGGCTGCGACCCCTGCATTTATGACCGATACTGGGAAGCACTCACTAACTTTGAAGCGGCTCTGCGGGCTTGGGAGGCACGCCAGATTACGCCGCAGGTCGACCCGCAGGATGAATTATAAGTAATTGTTTTAAATTAATTATTTATTAAAATCCCTGCGAAATGAACTTCACGCTGCAATGTGCCTCAAATCACTGCTTTTGAACGATAAAGGGCTGGTTTTAAGGCGGTAAAATTTAATTTATGTATTAAATACAGTTACTTATAAAATTTATTGCGCTGCGGCAACAGGTGCCGGTAAACTTCGCATCCATTTCCTAGTCAGTCGGTCAAACAAAGGTGGAAATCCCCTCTTTTTGGGTTGCGACTTCCGGTTTGAACACCTAGAATTGGCCAGTTTTTTTGAGTAGCCCACTACCTGTAGTGGTTATGGGCTGAACGCTGTCTTAAGGAGACACCCGTTACCGTAGCGAGGTAACACCAGATGCAGCGCCGCGCTCGATGCGTTGGTGCAAACCCGAAAGGAGGTTTTGCGTGTTTGCAAAATCGATTTCAGAACTATCCCCGATAGGCCGTGTGGCAGCACCGCTGCCCCGGCTCCGCAAGATCGTCACCCTGGCCGTTTTCTTTGCCAGCCTCTCCGCCCTTACCCTGTTATTGCATGAACGTTACGGCGTCCATTTTATGGAATCCGCCTTTGACGTTGTGCAAACAGAAGCCAGCGCCATCTCCGCCCGTGTATTGCCGCAGCCGTATGAGGCCGTGGTCAAGCCGGAGGATGCCCGCCATGCCGCCCTCGCCGAGTATTTGGCCAAGCGCTTCAAGGTGGCCCAAGACCTGACGCTGGACTTTGTCCGCATCGCTCATACCGAAGGCGCCAAGGTCGGTCTGGACCCGCTGCTGGTGATGGCGGTGATCGCGGTTGAGTCCCGTTTCAATCCGATCGCCGAGAGCGGTGTCGGTGCCAAGGGCCTGATGCAGATCATCCCGAGGTTCCACACTGACAAGCTGGCCAAGTTCGGCGGTGAAAAGGCGGTGTTTGACCCCGAGTCGAACATTCGTGTCGGCACGCGCATCCTCAAGGAATACCTGACGCGCACCGGCAATGTTGGCATCGCGCTGCAGACGTATGCCGGCGCGCTGGGTGACGACAACGACACCTACACCACCAAAGTGCTTAGCGAGAAGCAACGCCTGCAGCAAGTCGTGGCCTCGCTGGCCGAACCGTCACCGGCTGCCCCGCGGCTGGTGCAGCGCGTCCGCGTCGCTCACCGCGGCGATTCGCCCCTCGGCGAATAATCCGCGGACGGCATGGCCGGCATCCGCATCGTCTGGCCCGCGGGCTCAGTCATTGCCGACCTGAACCCGGGTCCGACGGTCGCCAAACTGCTTGCCGCTTTGCCGGTTCAATCCAGCGTCAATACCTGGGGCGAAGAAGTCTATTTCACGCTGCCGATCAAGGCCGCGCTCGAACCCGGCGCGCAGCAGGTGGTTGAAATCGGCACCGTCTGTTTCTGGGTCGACGGTAGCGCGCTGGCACTGCCCTGGGGACGCACTCCCGCATCACACGGTGATGAATGCCGGCTGGTCAGCCCCTGCAGCGTGCTCGGCCGCATCCGCGGCGACGCCTCGGTGCTGAGCACTGCCAAAGACGGCGACACGATCCGCATCGAAGCGGCCTGACGGCCCCTATAATGGCTGAACACCCAACGGGAGCAAGCCATGGCTGAGCAGGAAATCCCCAAAGACTTTTTCGAGTTCATGCAGAAGATGTGGAACCCCATGGGTTTCCCGATTCCCGGCATGATCGCGCCGACGATGAATGTCGAAGACCTCGACAAAAAAATCGCCGAACTCAAAGCCGTTGAAACCTGGCTGACGATGAACACCGGTTTTGTGCAGATGACCATCAAGACGCTGGAAATGCAGCGCGCGGGCCTCGAAAGCCTGCAGGCCGCCGGAAAAGCGGCAGCTGAGAGCGTAAAAAAAACGCCGGGTTAAGCCGGCGTTTTTTATATAAGGGCTTTGTTGTTCAAGCCCGCAGATCCAGCGACTTCGGATCAAAGAACGGCTTGCCCCCTTTGATCTGCGTCCGGTGCATCAAGCGCCGCTGTGCATCGCCCACTGCACCTGTTGGGGTTGCTGCGGCTGGCGCTTGCTGTGCTCGCATCAGCCTTCGCTGCAAAAGTCAGGTGCGTAAATCCAGCGTCTTCGGATCGAAGAAGGGCTTGCCACCTTTGATCTGCGTCCGGTGCATCAGCCTTCTCGACTCCGGATCAAACGCATCACGCCGATGCATCGCGCAGCGGTTGTCCCACATTACCAGATCGCCGACTTTCCACACCTGATACCACTCGAAGTCGGGCTTGGTGGCGTGTGCCCATAACTGATTGAGCAGGTCTTCGCTTTCGTCCAGCGGCAGGCCGATGATGTAGGAGCTCTGGCGGCGGCCGAGGAACAGGCAGTTGCGGTGGGTTTTTTCATGCGTGCGCACCAGCGGGTGCATGGCACCCGGTGCGTCGCGCGGATCGGTCACTTCCGAAAATCCCTTGCGCAGCTCGCCGGCGCTGTTGCGGCTGGAATCGTGGCGACAGAAGCGGCCGAGGGCCTGTTTTTTCAGCGCGGCCGGCAGCGTGTCCCAGGCCTTGTACATATTGGAAAAGCCGGTGTTGCCACCGGCAGGCGGCACTTCCAGCGAATAGAGCAGGCTGCCGATGGGTGCCATGTCGTTGTATGACATGTCGGTATGCCACACTGCTTCGTAATGACCGAGATTGCCGATGGGTTTGCCGTCGACCTTGATGTTCGACATCACGGTGATCTGCGGGAAGGGATTGACCACATCCTTGCCGGCGTGGATCGGCGCCGAATCCAGTTCGCCAAACAGTTTTCCGAAGGCGAGCAGTGCCGGGTCATCGAGTTTCTGGCCGCGGAAGCGCAGCACCAGATGCGTATGCCAGGCGTCTTCGATCTGACGGAAGGTTTCCGACGACAACGGCTTCGACAGGTCGACACCCGTCACATCGGCGCCGAGTGCTGCGCCGGTGGGGGTGACAGTGATATTGTTTTTTTGCAGTGTATCCATGGGGCTCCTCCAAGCTTGAAGGGCCATGCTACGCCGGCGGGCCGCTGCACTCAATGCAGCGGCCATATTGCGGAAAGGCTTTTGCCGGGCGCATTACTTGGCGCCGATCTTGTTGCGCAGCAGGCCCAGGCCTTCGACTTCGGTTTCCAGAATGTCACCGGCCTTCATGAATTCCGGCGGGTTGCGCGCATGGCCCACGCCGGCGGGGGTGCCGGTGAGGAACAGGTCGCCCGATTCCAGCGTCAGGCCAGCCGACAGTTCAGCGAGCAGGCGCGGAATCTTGAAATACATATAGCTGGTGTTCGAATCCTGCTTGGTCACGCCGTTGACGCGGCAGGTGATGCGCAGGTTCTGCGGGTTTTTGACTTCATCGGCGGTGGTGATCCACGGGCCCATCGGGCAGTGACCGTCAAGGCTCTTGCCCTTGAACCACTGCTGGCCGTGCTTGCGCTGCACTTCGCGCGCCGACACGTCGTTGGCGATCATGTAGCCGAAGATGTGTTTCATCGCATCGGTTTCCTTGATGTTGCGGCCGGGTTTGCCGATGACCACGGCCATTTCCACTTCCCAGTCGAGCTTTTCCGTGACGCCGGGGTGCGAGGGCACTTCACCGTAGGGGCTGTTCACCGACAGCGGCTGCTTGGTGAAAAAGGCCGGGTGTTTCGGCAGTTCCGTTACATGCGGACGCGCCTTGGCACCTTCTTCGAAATGTTCGACATAGTTCCAGCCGACGCAGAACACGTTTTTGCGCGGACGCGGAATCGGTGCGTGCAGCGTGACCTTGTTCATCTTGTGGTGCCCGGTCTTCAATCCGGTCACGGCTTTTTTGATCAGCGCCAGACCGCTTTTGCCGGCGCTGACCAGGCCGATCATGTCATTGGCAGCGAAGGGCAGCTTGACGCGCGCTTTCTTGGCTGCGGACGCCAGATCGATGATGCTGCCGTCGGCGGCGATCACGCCGATCGCGGCGGGGCCGCGTTTGGTGGCTGAGTAGGTTACGAGTTTCATGTCATTCTCCCTTGATGATTTAGGCTGTTATTAAATGTTCAAATGGTTTTGAATTTTTCGCAGGCGCGGACCAGCGCCGCGCAGATGCCGGGCTCCCATGCCGAGTGGCCGGCGTCGGGAATAATGTGGTATTCCGCTTCAGGCCAGGCGCGGTGCAGATCATCAGCCGAGACAATCGGGCACACCGCGTCATAACGGCCCTGCACGATCACGCCCGGAATATTGCGGATGCGATCCACGTTGGCGAGCAGATAATTTTCCGGCAGGAAAATATCGTGCTTGAAGTAATGTGCTTCGATGCGCGCGAGACCCAGCGACACCACGTCACCGGCAAAATAAGCCACGGTTTCCGGACTCGGCAGCAGCGTTGAGCAGGAGCCTTCATAGGTGCCCCAGGCGCGCGCCGCCGGCATGTGCACTGCCGGATCGGGATCGGTCAGCCGGCGGTGATAGGCGTTGAGCAGGTCGCCGCGTTCCGCTGCCGGAATCGGATCGGTGAAAGCCCGCCACGCTTCCGGGAAAATATTGCGCAGGCCGTAGAGGAACCAGTCGATCTCGCTTTTGCGGCACAGGAAAATGCCGCGCAGGATCAGCCCGGTGCAGCGCTCGGGATGAAATTCCGCATAGGCCAGCGCCAGCGTGCTGCCCCAGGAACCGCCGAACACCACCCAGCTCTTGATGCCCAGGTGCTCACGCAGCTTTTCGATGTCGGCGACCAGCAGCGGTGTCGTGTTGTCGGTGATTTCACCGAGCGGCGTCGAACGGCCGGCGCCGCGCTGATCGAAAATGACGATGCGGTAATGCGCCGGATCAAAAAAGCGGCGATGCGCCGCAGCCGCCCCCGCCCCCGGGCCACCATGGAGGAACAGCACCGGCGCCCCCTTGGGATTGCCGGACTCCTCGAAATACATGTGATGACGGCCGTCAAGATCGAGCATCCCGGCGTTATAGGGTTCGATCTCGGGATACAGCGAGCTGCGAAGTGCGGAAGTGTCCATTTTGGTGCGGAGTTTCGGGCGATGCGGCGAGGGGCATGAACATACCATAAGCAACCGCTTTGTTCATGGCGGCACAGCCCGTTTCTGCTGGGGCGGCGACGCCCTACGGTATAATCCTGCTCCCGCGCAGCCGTGGCTGCGTGACCGAATTTCCGAAAGGCGGATTCCGTAATGCCTGAAGACCAACTGCGCAAGGCAGCCCTCGACTACCACCGGCTTCCCGTGCCCGGGAAGATCAGCGTTACGCCGACCAAGGGTCTGGTCAATCAGCGCGACCTCGCGCTGGCCTACACCCCCGGAGTCGCCCAGGTCTGCCTCGAAATCGCCGACAAACCTGCTGAAGCCAGCAACTACACCGCACGCGGCAATCTGGTGGCGGTGATCACCAACGGCACTGCCGTACTGGGCCTTGGCAACATCGGCCCGCTGGCTTCGAAGCCGGTGATGGAAGGCAAGGCCGTACTGTTCAAGAAATTCGCCGGTATCGACGTGTTCGATATCGAAATTAACGAGCAGGATCCGCACCGCCTGGTGGAAGTGATCGCCGCGCTGGAGCCAACCTTCGGCGGCATCAATCTCGAAGACATCAAGGCGCCGGAGTGTTTCATCGTCGAGCGCGAGCTGCGCAAGCGCTGCAAGATTCCGGTGTTCCATGATGACCAGCACGGCACTGCGATTACCGTCAGTGCGGCGTTCACCAACGGCCTCAAGGTTGTCGGCAAGGATATTTCCAGGGTCAAGCTGGTGGTGTCCGGCGCGGGTGCTGCGGCGCTGGCCTGTCTGGATCTGCTGGTGTCGCTGGGTCTGAAAAAAGAAAACATTACCGTCACCGATATCGTCGGCGTGGTCTACAAGGGCCGTGCCGAACTGATGGACCACGACAAGGCGCGTTACGCCATTGAGACCGATGCGCGACAACTCGGCGACGTCATGGCCGGCGCCGACGCCTTCCTCGGCCTGTCGGCGGGCAAGGTGCTCAAGCCTGAAATGGTCAAGCAGATGGCGGACCGTCCGCTGATCCTCGCCCTGGCCAATCCCGAGCCGGAAATCCTGCCTGAACTGGTGAAAGAGGTCCGTCCCGATGCAGTGATGGCGACAGGCCGTTCGGACTATCCGAACCAGGTCAATAACGTGCTGTGTTTTCCGTTCATTTTCCGTGGCGCGCTGGATGTCGGTGCGACCACGATCAACCGTGAAATGGAAATCGCTGCGGTCAACGCGATCGCCGCGCTGGCCCAGGCCGAGCAGTCGGACATTGTGGCCGCCGCCTACGGCGAGCAGGACCTCAAGTTTGGCGCCGACTATCTGATCCCGAAGCCTTTTGATCCGCGCCTGATTGAACACGTCGCACCCGCAGTGGCCAAGGCCGCGATGGACAGCGGTGTGGCGACGCGGCCGATTTCCGATTTCGACGCCTACAAGGCGCGCCTTAATCGTTTTGTCTACCAGTCCGGCCACATCATGCGTTCGGTGTTCGCCGCGGCGAAGAAGGCGCCGAAGCGCGTGGTCTATGCCGAAGGCGAGGAAGAGCGTTTCCTGCGCGCCGCGCAGCAGGTGGTCGACGAAGGTCTCGCGCGTCCGATCCTGATCGGCCGCCCGAACGTCATCGAGACCCGTGTCGAGCGCCTCGGCCTGCGGCTGCAGCGCGACAAGCATTACGTGGTCATCGATCCCAATAACGATCCGCGTTACCGCGAGTATTGGACGGAATACCACCGCCTGACCAAGCGCAAAGGCATCTCGGCCGAGCTGGCCAAGCTCGACATGCGCCGCCGCCCGACGCTGATCGGCGCAATGATGCTGCATATGGGCGATGCCGACGCGATGCTCTGCGGCATCTTCGGCCAGTACAGCCGCCACCTGCGTTTGATCGATCAGGTCATTGGTCGCCGGCCGGGTGTGAACCAGTATTCCGCGATGAACACGCTGCTGTTGCCCAAGGGCACGGTGTTCATCTGCGATACCTACGTCACTTTTGATCCGACAGCCGAACAGATCGCCGATTCGACGGTGCTCGCCGCGGAAGAGATTCGCCGCTTCGGTGTCACGCCTAAAGCTGCAATGCTCTCCCACTCCAGCTTCGGCGGCAGCGACAGTGCGACAGCGCAGAAAATGCGCCGCGCACTGGAACTGGTAATGCAGCTCGATCCGACGCTCGAAGTCGAAGGCGAGATGCAGGGTGACATGGCGCTGTCTGAAGACATCCGTTTGCGCGCGCTGCCCGACAACCGTTTGAAGGGCACGGCGAATCTGCTGGTGATGCCCAACCTCGACGCCGCCAACATCTCATTCAATCTGCTGAAGACCGCGGCCGGCGACGGCATCACCATCGGTCCGATGCTCCTTGGCGCCGCCAAGCCGGTGCACATCATCACGCCGTCATCGACCGTACGCCGCATCGTCAACATGACCGCGCTGGCGGTGGTCGATGCCGGTGCGCAGCGCGGCGAACAGAAACCTTTGCTGTAAACCAAATGCAAAACTCAATCGTAAGAAGCAGTTAATTCATAAGTTATTGTTTTTATTAATTAATTTAAGAGACTGAAGTCATGGCCAAATTCCGCATCGAAAACGACACGATGGGCGAGATCGACGTGCCCGACAACATGCTGTGGGGCGCGCAGACGCAGCGCAGCCTGCATCATTTCCATTTCCCAGGCGAGACCATGCCGATGCCGGTGGTGCACGCGCAGGTGCTGGTGAAGAAGGCCGCCGCGCTGACCAATATGGCGCTAGGTGCGCTCGACAAGAAAAAGGGCGGCGCCATCGTCAAGGCAGCCGATGAAGCGCTGACCGGTCAATGGAATGATCATTTCCCGCTGGTGGTGTGGCAGACCGGTTCGGGCACGCAGACCAATATGAACGTCAACGAAGTGCTGGCGAATCGTGCTTCCGAGCTGCTCGGCGGCAAACGCGGCGCCAACCGCCTCGTGCACGAGAACGACGACGTCAACAAGGGCCAGTCCTCGAACGACACTTTCCCGACCGCGATGCATGTTGCCGCGGTGATCGCGCTGGAAAAACAGCTCAAGCCCGCGGTGAAGAAGCTGCGCAACACGCTGGACAAGAAGGCGAAGTCCTTCATGAACATCGTCAAGATCGGCCGCACCCATCTGCAGGATGCAACGCCGCTGACGCTGGGCCAGGAGTTTTCCGGTTATGTGTCGCAGCTGGATCACGCGCTGCAGCACCTCGATGCCGCCCGCCCGCATCTCTGCGAACTGGCACTCGGCGGCACCGCCGTCGGTACCGGCCTCAATGCGCATCCGAAGTTCGCGAAGGATGTTGCCGCGCAGCTGAAAAAACTCACCGGCATGCCCTTCGTTACCGCACCCAACAAGTTTGAAGCGCTGGGTTCCTGCGACGGCGTGGTCAGTGCCCACGGCGCGCTGAAAATGCTCGCCGCAGCGCTGATGAAAATCGCCAATGACGTGCGCTGGCTGTCGAGCGGGCCGCGCTGCGGCATCGGCGAGCTGAGCATTCCCGAAAACGAACCAGGCTCGTCGATCATGCCCGGCAAGGTCAACCCGACCCAGTCCGAATCGATGACCATGGTCTGCTGCCAGGTCTTCGGCAACGATGTCGCGATCAACGTCGGCGGTTCGATGGGCAACTTCGAACTCAACGTGTTCCGCCCGATGGTGATCCGCAACTTCATGCACAGCGCCCACCTGCTGACGCATGCCTGCGAGAACTTCGAGGAACACTGCGCGATCGGCATCGAACCCAACCGCGGCCGCATCGATCAGCTGATGCGCGAATCGCTGATGCTGGTGACCGCGCTGAACCCGTACATCGGTTACGCCAAGGCCGCCGCGATCGCCAAGAACGCGCACAAGAAGGGCCTGACGCTGAAGGAATCCGCGATCCAGCTCGGCCACCTGACCTCCGCGCAGTTTGACCAGTGGGTCAAGCCGGAGAGCATGGTCGGCATGAAGATCAAGGTGGCGAAGAAGAAGTAAGTCTCGGTTTCTGTAGTTCAAGTAAAAACGCCCGCCGGCGAGAGTCGGTGGGCGTTTTGTTTGATGCTAAATGGCTACGCTTACTAAACGTCCTCACCCGCCAACACCACAACGCCGCGCGAGCCGGCCTGCCCGTGCCAAGGCTCCAGATTATCCCCAACCAGCACAAAATCCGTCAGGCCCGGAATCGCATCGGGATCAATCAGGACGTGAAAGCCCTTTTTGATTTTCCCGCCGATATCCTGCAGTGCCATTACCCAAAAGCTGGTACCGATCAATGTAATGGTCAAAATCGCATTCCCGTTAACGTGATGTGAGGCACCCTTATACAGGGTATGGGTCGATCACGCGCCGGAATGTGGGCGGCACCGGTTTCCAGTGACGTTAAACTACCGTCATGACAACACCCCTCGACCACCCGGACCTTGCGTCTGACAAAGCACCCGTCATCAACGAACCACGCCTGTGGGTGGATAGGGGGTGGACCGCACGCGTCATCAAAAACAACGATGACGACGGCTGGGCCGTGGAAATGATTCGGGATGGCCAGGCCGAACCCGCGCTGGTTGGCCCGTGGACCATGGGGCGCGATAAAAAGAATCCCAAGCCGCTCGATGGCAACGCATTCAATACGCTGGTCAAAACCGCCTCAGAGGTGGTGCTTCGCCACGAGCAGCAACTGCAGGCCTCGCTGCACAAAACCATCACGGTCATCGTGAACGATCAGCCCGTCCGTGTGGCACTGGACGTCGTGCCTGACGAAGACGAACCGCATGCCCTGCTGAGCGCGCATGATCCGGATGGTGCGCAACTGGCGCAGGTGAGGGTGCGGGTAGACTTTAAATTAAACGCGGTCAGCGCAGAGGCGTGGATAGCCGGTGGGTACGGCAAGCCGAAGTGAAGGGACGCTTCTTACGAGCTACTCTTGCTGCGCGATCGCGGATGCAAGCAGTGTTAGCTGATTCAATCTGCAAAGTTGTATTTAGCGTCTTTAACAATACCCGCTTCAAGAATCACCGTGCAACCGTAGCGACCGAATGTTCTGGTTTCAACCATGAAATGAACACCAGACTCCCCGGAAGTGCCCGGTACCAAGCCGTGCTTCTTGCTGAAGGCTCGCAGGTCCGCGACGGACGTTCCCGGTTTAATCTGGTTGCACACTTCTTTGAGTCGTCCCTCAGCGGAAACGAAACCGTAAAAGACATAAGAGGCCCCGGCCAGTAAGAGAACGCCCATCAGTTTAAGAATGCGGCGAAATAGATTCATGGTTTGGATGATGGCGGGCTGGATTTATAGAACAAAGACACCGGATAACACCCCGTGGCTAATTGTTAATATATTTTAAAAACAATAGGTTACGAGATTTATGTGTTTTCAGTGCGGATAAAATCACGACAAAAGTGACTCCGCGTGCTGAGTTCAATCAAGAATAGCGGAATTCATTTCCATTGTTGAAATGATTTCTCGGTAACGCTCCATGACAAAACTGAACCCCGACAGCCCGCTGCGAACCCTGATGGAAACCTTCCCCATGGAAGGCCGCCTCGAATCGATCGGCCTGCGCCCGGGCCGGCGTGCGCCCTTGCTGGTGATGAATCATGTGGAAGTGATTGCAGATCACGGACTCACCGGCGATCATAAAGCGCAACGCGCGGGCGGCAAGCGGCAGGTCACGCTGATCCAGCGCGAGCATCTGGCGACGTTGGCGCAACTGCTGCGGCGTGACGCTATTGATCCGGCGCTGTTGCGGCGCAATCTGGTGGTGTCGGGGCTCAATCTGCTGGCGTTGCGCAATGAACGTTTCCAGATTGGTGAGGTGCTGTTTGAGGGCACCGGGCCTTGCGAGCCGTGCTCGCGGATGGAAGAGGTGCTGGGTGCGGGCGGCTATAACGCGATGCGCGGGCATGGCGGGATCACAGCGCGGGTGCTGAGCGGCGGCGTCATTGCGGTTGGTGATGCCGTCGCGTACGTAAAAATCCCCGCCGGGGTGGCGGGGATTGAAGTGCAGGGTCGGCTTATTTGATGTTGAGCAGGGCCATTGCCTTGGCCAGAGTGTCCACCGATTCCTGGTGTTTGCCGGCCTTGTGGAAGGCTTCGCCTTCGGCGCGGAATTTCTTGACGTCGGCCATCTGCGCGGAACTCAGTTTCGGATTTTTTGAAATGGCTTCGTCGATTTTTTTCATGTCGGCCGGGCAATGAAAGGCCAGTGCGGCGCTGCTGAAAGTTACCAGGGTTGTGGTGATGCAGGCTGCGAGCAGTTTGTTCATGGCGAATCTCCTGTGGCAGTTGCGGTTGGGGGGCGGATACGGCGCAATTAGTGTGGCATGAAGGCCGGATATCCGTAAGGGCCGTTCAGATACGGGTAGAATTTCCGCTTCATGACACCGGCCTCCTCAACCATTACTCTGGACCAGATCCGCGCGGGCCTGCAACGGCCGCCCCCGCCGCCAGAAGAGCATGACCTGCACATGATTTCGCTGCGTGAGGGCACCAAGGTCACGGAAGCCGCGGTGCTGGTGCCGCTGGTGAACCGGCCGCAGGGCGTGCAGTTGCTGCTGACCCAGCGCACCGCGCATCTGCGTGACCACGCGGGGCAGATCAGTTTTCCCGGCGGGCGCGTCGAGCCGGATGATCCGGACCGGGAATACACCGCGCTGCGCGAAACCGAGGAGGAAATCGGCCTCGCGCGCGAGCGTATTGCGCTGCTCGGGCGTCTGCCCGGTTATGAAATTCCCTCGGGCTTCCGCATCGTGCCGGTAGTGGGTTGGGTCGAGCCGCCGTTTGAGTTGAAGCCGGATGACTTCGAAGTGGCGAATATCTTTGAGGCGCCGCTGAGACATTTTCTCGATCCGGCCAATTATCAGCGCCGTGAATACCATTTCCGTGGCCGTCACCGGCATTACCTGGCGATTCCTTACGAAGGTCGCTATATCTGGGGCGCCACAGCCGGCATGTTGTACAGCCTGTGCAGATTGATCACGGGAAAATGAGCGGGCCAATGAGCGGATCATGAGCACGCCGAAGATGCCCTCGACACCGGCGGTGCTGGCCTTGCGTGCCGCCAAAGTCGAATTCACGCCGCATTTCTACAACTATGAAGACCGCGGTGGGACTGCCGTGTCGTCGCGCGAGCTGGGTGTCGATGAACACGCGGTGGTGAAAACGCTGATCATGCAGGACGAGGCGGCGAAACCCTGTGTGGTGCTGATGCATGGCGACCGTCAGGTCTCGGCGAAGGCGCTGGCGCGTCATCTGGGGATCAAACGCATCGAGCCCTGCAAACCGGAAGTCGCAGAACGCCATACCGGCTACCGCGTCGGCGGCACCTCGCCTTTCGGCACGCGCCGCAGGATGCCGGTGTATCTGGAGCAGAGCATCCTTGAGTTGCCTCAGATCTATATCAACGGCGGTAGCCGCGGCTTTCTGGTGAGCCTGCAGCCGCAGGCGCTGGTCGCTTTGCTGCAGCCGGCGCTGGTGACCGTGGCCATCGAGTCCTGAGTCCACGGCCACCGCGTTTCAGGCACACTGGCGCTTCAGTATAAAAATCATGTCCAGCGCATCCAATCCAGCAAAACCGGTCGTCGGTCTGATCATGACCGGCGGCGGGGCGCGTGCGGCCTATCAGGTCGGCGTGATGCGGGCCCTGCATGAACTGCTGCCGCGCGATGCCGGCAACCCTTTCCCGATCATCTGCGGCACTTCCGCGGGGGCGATCAATGCGGCCGTGCTGGCCACTGACGCCGGCGATTTCCATCTCGGCGCGCGCCGGCTGATGACGGTGTGGAAAAATTTCCATGTCAATCACGTGTATCGCGCCGATGTGCGGGGTGCGCTCGGCAACAGCGCGCGCTGGCTGCTGTCGGCGCTGTCCGGCAATCGCCTCGACAGGCAGATTTCGTTGCTCGACAACTCGCCGCTGGCGGCACTGCTTGAACGCCACATCGATTTTCCGGCGATCGGCCGAAACGTCAACGCCGGCCATCTGCGCGCCTTTGCCGTGACTTGTTCCGGTTACACCTCGGGCCAGTCGGTGACGTTTTATGAAGGCAATACCAAGCTTCAGGACTGGGAGCGCGCACGCCGGATCGGCGTGGCGATGCCCATCGGCTTGCCGCATCTGATGGCGTCGAGTGCGCTGCCCTTTATTTTTCCCCCAGTGAAAATCAATCGTGAGTATTTCGGCGACGGCTCGATGCGCCAGATCGCACCGGTCAGTCCGGCGCTGCATCTGGGCGCTGACCGTCTGCTGGTGATAGGTGTCGGCCGCCAGGCCACGCAGTCCGCTGTGCGCCAGCCTTCGAACGGTTATCCGTCGCTGGCGCAGATCGCCGGCCATGCCCTCGACAGCATTTTCCTCGATTCGCTGGAAGTGGACCTGGAGCGTCTGCAGCGCATCAACCGCACGCTGTCGATCATTCCGGCGGAGATGCTAGCGAAAAACGGTTATCCGCTGCGCGCTGTCGAGTTCCGTGTGCTGACGCCCAGCGTGCCGCTGAGCCAGATTGCCGCGCAGTATGCGCATGACCTGCCGCGGGTGATCCGCGGGCTGTTGCAGACGGTGGGTGCGATGAAGCGCACCGGTTCCAATCTGGTGTCTTACCTGCTGTTCGAGAAATCCTATTGCCGCGCGCTGATCCGGCTTGGTTATGCCGACGCGATGGAGCAGCGCGACGATCTGCTGGCTTTCCTCGGACACGGACCGCAGTGATGGATTTGCGCCAGACCTCGGAAGCCTGCGCGCGCAACCGCGGGCCAATTCTAGAGGTGCTGCGCAGGGTCTTCTCGTCGTCGACGCAGGTGCTGGAGGTCGGTTCCGGCACCGGGGAACACGCGGCGTTTTTTGCCGGCATGCTGCCGCATCTGCTGTGGCAGCCGACGGATGTGGCTGCGCACCTGCCGGGCATCGCGGCCTGGCGTGATACGGTGGCGCTGCCCAATCTGCGAGCGCCGCGGGTGCTGGATGTCGATGCGGCGGAGTGGCCGGTCGATGGAGTCGATGCGGTGTTCACGTCGAACACGCTGCACATCCTCTCCTGGGAGTCGGTCGGTCATTTTTTCCAAGGCGTCGGCCAGATGCTGCTGCGCGGCGGCGTGCTTGCGGTTTACGGGCCGTTCAGCGATGACGGCCGCCACACCGCCGAATCCAATGCGCGTTTTGATGCCTTCCTGCGCGAACGCGATCCGCTGAGCGGCCTGCGCGACTGGCAGGCGGTGGATGCCCTGGCAAAACAGCAGGGATTGTCGCTGACCGGCGACCATGCGATGCCAGCCAATAATCGTATGCTGATCTGGCGCCATAGTCTTTGACCAAAGGCGGTTGCCAGTGCTGGAGACAGCCGGTATAACAGAATAGAGCACGGGAGAATGCTGGATAACGGAAGCCGCTGCCGGCGCCCCGAGGGGACGTTCCCGTCCCCCGATCCGAAAGTCAACGCTGACGCTCTGCACGAGCGATGAGAGTGAACATGAGCCGCGCCTTTGTAAAAGAAAGTGATGACGACCTGACTGCAGGCGAGCTGCCGGAACGTCCGGTGCCTGCGCATGCCAACTATGTGACGCCGCTGGGTATGGAGCAGTTGCGTGCGCGCGTGCGTGAACTCGCCGAACGGCATGAGCAGCTGAAGGTGTTGTCCCAGGATGACTCCGAAGCCAAGCGCCAGTTGCGCGAAGTCGAACGCGACCAGCGTTATTTCAATGCGCAGTTGGAGCGTGCCGAGGTGGTGGACCCTGCCGGACACCCGCCCGGTGAAGTGCGTTTCGGTGCGACGGTGAAGGTTGAAGAGGCCGATGGCCGCGTCGAAACCTTCCATATCGTAGGTGACGACGAGGCCGATGTCGCCGCCGGCAAAATCAGCTGGGGCTCGCCGCTGGCGCGTTCGCTGATCGGCGCCAAGGTCGGCGAAACCGTCAAATGGCGGCGTCCGGCCGGCGACACCGAGGTCGAGATTGTTGCCGTGGAATACCGGTAGAATATAAGCAGTTGTTTTTGCTGAATTATTCTGTTGGCTTTAATACGGGGCTCCATTCACCGGTATGAAGTTTCTCGCACTCGTTATTGCGCTGGCGATCGAACAGGCGCGGCCTTTACGGCGTAACAACCGGCTATACGCCGGGTTCGAGCGTTACGCCGATTACCTCGAAGGCCGGTTCAACGGCCTGCAGGCCAGCCACGGCGCCATCGCCTGGCTGGTGGCGGTGCTGCCGCTCGCGCTGCTGACGATCCTTACCTATGCGTTGCTCGGCTACTTCAATGTATTGCTGGCGCTGGCGTGGAGCATCGGTGTGTTGTATGTGGCGATGGGCTTCCGCCGTTTCAGCCACTGCTTCACCGACATCGCGCAGGCTTTGCGCGAACAGAATGTCAACAGTGCGCGCGATGTGCTGGGCCGCTGGCGTGGTGTTCCGGCCGTCGAACTCAATGCCGCGGAAATCGCGCGGGTGTCGATCGAGCTCGGCCTGCTGCAGGCGCACCGTTATGTGCTCGGACCGATTTTCTGGTTTGTGGTGATGGGTCCCGTTGGTCCGGTGGTGTATCGCGCCGCCGATCTGCTGGCTGAGCGCTGGGGCAAGCAGATGGAACCGGAGAAGCGTATTTTTGCGCTGTTCGCCGAACGCGCCTTTTTCTGGATCGACTGGCTGCCGGCGCGGGTGACTGCAGCGAGTTTTGCCATCGCCGGCAATTTCGAAGATGCCGCCTACTGTTGGCGCACCCAGGCCGCTGCGTGGAACCGCAATGCCGAGGGCGTGGTGCTGGCCAGCGGCGCGGGCGCGCTGGGTATCAAGCTCGGCGGTGCGCTGCGTGAAGAGGGCATGCTCAACCAGCGGCCCGAACTGGGCATCGGCGAAGAGGTGGAAGTCGAAGACCTGCGCGGCGTGGTCGGTCTGATCTGGCGCGCGCTGGTGCTGTGGCTGATTCTGCTGTTCATCGTGTCCGTCGCCAAGGCGATCGGCTGAGCGCAGTCCTGCGCTCTGACACGGATTAATTCCCGGGCATCAAGCCCAGTCCGGCCGTTTCAATCGAATGTTTTCTTCCGCCAGGCGGCGGTAGGACGCCAGCCGTCGCGCGCTGACAGTGCCTGCAGCTCCGGCGGCGACCAAGGCGCAGCCGGGTTCGGCGAGGTGCCGGCAGTCGCGGAAGCGGCATTGTCCCAGCAGCGGGCGGAATTCGATAAAGGCCGATGCCAGATCTTCAAAGCCGAGGTGATGCACGCCGAAGGCCTGCACGCCCGGGGTGTCGATCAGTTCACTGCGCGCATCCAGGTGATAAAGCCGGGCGTGGGTCGTGGTGTGTTTACCGGTGCCCAGCGAGGCGGAGACTTCACGCGTCTGCGCGACGGCCTCCGGCAGCAACTGGTTGAGAATGGTCGACTTGCCCATGCCCGACTCGCCGACCAGCACGCTGCGTTTGCCGTCGAGCAGCGGGCGCAGTGGACCGATGTTGTCGCGAGCGACCAGTTTCAGCAGCGGATAACCCAGCGTGGCAAACGGTGCGAGCACACCTTCAGATACCGCGGCTTCCGGCAGTTCCGCCTTGTTGAGCACAATCAGCGCATCGATGCCGGCGTGAGCTGCTGCGGCGAGGCAGCAGTCGAGCACATTAAGATCGAAGGAGGGTACGGGGGCGACCACCGCAACGACCTGGGTGACGTTGGCGGCGATCAGCTTCTGCTTCCACTGGTCCGAGCGGTAGAGCAGGCTTTTGCGCGGGGCGCAGTCGTTGATGGCACCTTGGCTGTCGTTTTGCACAGCCACCGTCACATCATCGCCACAGGCGAAATCATTGCGCTTGCCGCGGGTCACGCAGTCGCGGGTGATGCCGTCGGCGCATTCAACGAGGAAGCGGCGGCCGTAGGCGGCCGTCACCAACCCGCGGATGATGCGTTCAGAGCTCAAGCAGGGCGTCGATCTTGGCGGCGCAGATGAAGTCGTTCTCGGACAGGCCGTTGATCGCGTGGGTGATGTAGTCGACTCGGCATTTGTTGTAGCCGACAGCGAGATCGGGGTGATGGTCTTCGCGGTGAGAGATCCAGGCTGTCGCGTTCACGAAGGCCATGGTCTCGTGGTAATTGCGGAAGTCGTAGGTCTTGCTGAGTTTGCCTTCGACTAGAGCCCAGCCCTTGAGACCTTTGAGCAGACTCGCAACTTCACCCTCGGTCAGCGGCGATACGCCGCCTTCACAGGGTTTGCATTTTTTTTGGCTCAATGTGCTCATCGGCGTCTCAGTGCGCGCCGGCGGCCGCCTGCTGCAGCCGCGCGATGCGCAGCGTGGCGGGCGGGTGCGAGTCGTAGAAGGCCGAGTGCAGCGGGTCCGGCGTTAGCGTCGAGGCGTTATCCTTGTAGAGTTTGACCAGTGCCGCGATCAGGTCCGATGCGGGCGTGTACTGCGCGGCAAAGGCGTCAGCTTCGAACTCGTGCTTCCGGGAATACATCGCGCTGAAGGGCTGAAACAGGAAGGTGAACACCGGGATCACGATCGAGAACAGCAGCAGCGCCATCGCAGTCGACGGTGTCTCGACGCCGAGACCGGCATAAAACCACGGCGCATGCAGCACCACGCCGAGCAGCCACAGGAAGCCGAGGCTTGCGGCGAAAATCCACGCAATGCGCTTCACCACATGCTTCAGCTTGAAGTGGCCGAGTTCGTGCGCAAGTACGGCTTCGACTTCCTGCGGTTCGAGGCGCGACAGCAGGGTGTCGAAAAACACGATGCGCTTGGTTTTGCCGAAACCGGTGAAATAGGCATTGCCGTGGCTGGAGCGGCGCGAGCCGTCCATCACCATCAGGCCCTTGACCTTGAAGCCGCAGCGGTCAAGCAGGCGTTCCACCCGCTCCTTCATGGCGTCATCGGTCAGCGGCGAGAATTTGTTGAACAGCGGTGCGATCCATGTCGGATAGACGGCGAGCATGACGATGTTGAAAGCCATCCAGGTCAGCCAGGCGTAGAGCCACCACAGCTCGCCCATGCGTTCCATCAGCCACAGCACGGTCGCGGCCAGCGGCAGGCCCAGTGCGGCGCCGAGCAGCAGGCCTTTGAGCATGTCGATCCAGAACAGCTTCGGCGTGATCTTGTTGAAACCGAATTTTTCTTCGATGACAAAGGTGCGGTAGAGGCTGAAGGGGATGTCGATGATCGTGCTGACCAGCGCGAAGCCGGCGAGCAGGGCCAGGCTGCGCAGCATGCCGGGCTCAAACCAGCCGGCAGTCAGTGTATGCAAAGCCTGCAGTCCGCCGCCGAAGGTGAAAGCCAGCGCGATGGCGGCTTCAACCACCACGCTGAGCATCGCAAAACGGGTTTTGGCGCAGGTGTAGTCGGCCGCGCGCTGGTGTGCGTCGAGTGAGATGACCGAAGCGAACTGTGCGGGCACTGCACCGCGGTTGGCGGCGACGTGGGCGGCATGGCGGGCTGCCAGCCACAGCCGCAGTATCACGGTCAGCAGCAGGGCGGCGAGGAAGATCAGGCCAAAAGTATGCATTTCGGGTATTTGGGGGTCCGGGCTTGTGACACAATACGCATCTGAAAATTCCCGAACAGCGCAAGAATTTCAACGCGCAATCAACGCAAATTCAACGCAATAACTTCAGCGCAAAAGCGACCAATTCATTATGGCACAGGATCCCAGCGCGCTCATCTGGATCGACATGGAGATGAGCGGACTCAACCCCGAAACCGACCGCGTGCTGGAAGTGGCGATCGTGGTGACCGATTCACAGCTCAATACCGTCGCTGAATCCCCGGCGCTGGTGGTGCATCAGCCGGATGCCGTCCTGGACGCGATGGACAACTGGAACAAATCGACGCACAAGAAGTCGGGCCTGATCGACCGCGTGAAGGCGTCGACGCTGAGCGAGGCCGATGTGGAGAACCGCATGGTCGAGTTTCTCGCCCAGTATGTGCCTTCGGGCGCGTCACCGATCTGCGGCAACTCGGTGCACCAGGACCGGCGTTTCCTGGTGAAGTACATGCCGAAACTGGATGCCTATTTCCACTACCGCCTGATCGACGTCAGCACGCTGAAGGAGTTGGCGCGGCGCTGGAAGCCGGATGTCATCGGCGGCATGGTCAAGCACGGCAAACACGAGGCGCTGGCCGACATTCATGAATCGATTGAAGAGTTGCGTTATTACCGCGCGCAGATCATGAAGATCTGAGCATGATGATGTGAAGCGGGGCTGCGGCAGCCACCGCTGCAAGTCCTGCTTTAGTCGAGTTTCAGCTCACCGTCGAAGGTGACGCTGACATCCAGACCGCCAACTTTCAGGATCATCGCTACCGGCAGCGATTCGCTGCCTTTCAACTTGCCGTCCTCGATCGCCTTGCGCACGGCTTTTTCAATCGCCAGCTGCGAATTGACGCCGACGGTTTTGAGGAATTTGCGGATGCTCATGTTCAGGGCTTCGTCGTTCATGGTGTTCTCCCGTTGTTCTTGAGGACGTGGCGGATCAGTGCCGAGGTTGACGCATCGTGGGTTTCTGTCGGCGCTTTGCCGTTCAATTCAGGCAGCAGGCTGCCGGCGAGTTTCTTGCCGTGCTCCACTCCGTACTGGTCAAAGGCGTTGACGTCGAGGATCGCGGCTTTCACAAAGGTGCGGTGTTCATAAAGCGCCAGCAGCGCGCCGAGGCTGTGCGGCGTCAGTGACGGCAGCAGCAGCGTGTTGCTGGGGCGGTTGCCGGGCAGCGCCTGGTGCGGCGCGAGGCGCGCCGCTTCTTTGGCATCCATGCCGTTTGCGGTCAGCTGTTGTTTGATGTCGTCTTCGGAGACCCCCTGCATCAGCAGCGCCGACTGCGCGAAACAGCTGGCGAGGATCACGGACTGGGTATCGGCATCGCCGCCGTTGCGGGCAGAGCAGGCGGCAATGAAGTCGACCGGCACCAGTTGCGTGCCCTGGTGCAGCGCCTGCATATAGGCATGCTGGGCCTCGATGCCGAGGTTGCCCCAGACCACGGTGCCGCTGCCGGTGCGCAGCGCTTTGCCTTTTTGCGTGACGCTTTTGCCGAGGCTTTCCATTTCGAGTTGCTGCAGATAAGGCGGCAGCAGCGCGAGGCCGGGTTCATAAGAGATTACCGCGCGGGAGGCGCCGCCGCAGAAATTGTGGTGCCACAACCCGATCAGGCCCATCAGCATGGGCATATTGCGCTCCGGCGGCGCTTCGGCGAAGTGACGGTCCATCAATGCCGCGCCGGCGAGCAGTTCATCAAAAGCCGCCGGCCCCATTGCGATCATTGCGGGCAGGCCCACTGCCGACCATACGGAGTAGCGTCCGCCGACCCAGTCCCACATCGGGAACAGGCGTTCGGGGGCGATGCCGAAGGCGCCGGCAGCTTCGACGTTCGCTGTTACCGCGGCAAAGTGGGCGCCGGCATCCGCGCTTGGCAGTCCGGCGAGCAGCCAGGCTTTCGCGGCCCGCGCATTGCGCGCCGTTTCCATTGTCGAAAAACTTTTCGACTGTACGATGAATAGCGTCGTCGTGGGATCGAGCGTCGCCAGCAGCCGGGTCAGCGGTTCCCCCGGCGTGCTGACAAAATGCGCGCGCGGCGAGGCGGTATCGGAAGCGCAGGCGCGGACGACCAGCGCCGGGCCCAGTGCCGAACCGCCGATGCCGAGGCTGACGACATCACGGATGGCTTGCCCGGTGAGGCCTTTAACCTGACCCGCGCGCAGTGCATCGGCGAAGGTGCGCATTGCGGCGAGGGTGCGGCGTACTTCCCTGGGGGCGGCATCGCCGGCGCGCAGGGCGGTATGCCAGGCAGCGCGTTTTTCGGTCTGGTTGACGCGTTTGCCGGCGAGCAGTGCGGCGACACGGTCAGGCAGGCCGCGTTCCAGTGCCAGTTGCACCAGCAGGTCGCGCGTTTCCGCGGTAATCAGGTTTTTCGAGTAGTCGAACAGCAGTCCGCCGGCTTCCAGTGAGAAGCGTTCGAAACGCTGCGGGTCTGCAGCAAACAGGTCGCGCAAGCGGCGTTCATTCCAGCTGCGGTGGTGGGCGACGAGCGCGCGCCAGGCGGGCGTGCGGGTCAGCGAAGCGGAAACGGACTTGGAAACAGGGGTCCCAGACATGGAGATTCCAGACATGACGTGGCATTGTACCTTGGCAGAAGGGTATTCTGCCTTGATTACAATATCGTTTTCTGCCGGAGATCTTTCATGCTTTGCGAGTACTGCGCCTTCCCGGCGCGCCTTTGGGCGGGACCTGCGTGAGCGCCGCTTTCCAGGCGCTGGCACGCGGCATGGGCAATCTGCTGGAGCCGCGGATTCTCGCGGTGCTGCTGCTGCCGGTGCTCGGCAGTTTTGTGCTGTGGACGGTGCTGACCTGGGTGTTCTGGGATGCATGGACCGGTTTTGTCGCCGGCACGCTGCGCACGACGATGGTTGCCGGCTGGCTGCAGAACTGGAGTGCGGTGTGGGTCATTGATTACACTGCGGTACTGGCTGTGCTGATTGCAGTGCTGCCGGCGATGCTGGTCACGGCGCTGGTGATTACGGAAATCATTGCCATGCCGGTGATCGTGCGTTTTGTCGCTGAACGGTATTACCCCGGACTAGGCCATGCTTTCGGCGGTTCCGTGTCCGGCAGCATGGTCAATGCGCTGGTGGCGATTTCGATCTTTGCGCTGCTGTGGATCATCACGCTGCCGCTGTGGCTGACCGGTGTCGGTGCGGTTCTGGCGCCGGTGTTGACCTCGGCCTATCTCAACCAGCGGCTGTTCCGTTATGACGCGTTGGCGGATCACGCGGATCGCGAGGAATTCGCGCAGTTGGTGCGCGCCCATCGCGGTGAACTGTTTGTGCTCGGTTTGCTGGTATCGCTGCTGCTTTATGTGCCGCTGCTCAATCTGGTGGTGCCGGTGCTGTCCGGACTGGGATTTACCCATTTCTGCCTTGCCAGACTGGCGGCGGTGCGTCGGAAGGTTTGATCTGTGTCAAATTTTCCGGGGACGGTTGAGCCCATGCTTGCGGGAAAGGAAGAAAAGAAAAAGGTGTCGTAATGATGACGCGACGATGCGCCATGATGATGGCAACGCTCTGCACGGTGCTGCTGGCTGGATGTTTCGGGACGCAGATTTATCCCACGCTGCAGCAACGCAGCATTTCCCTGCACTCGGGGGATCTGGAGGCGCATGGCATCGGTTTTCTTACGCCTTCCGCAACAACCGGACAGGAGGAGGAGAAACAGGCGGTGGCGCTGGTTTTTGCCGAAGTGCTGCAGAAGGAGCGCAAGGGGGTGCGTGTCGTGCCATTGGCGGAAACTCTGGGTGCCGTCAACAAAACCGGATTCGCCGACGCTTATATCCGCATGTACAACGATTATCGTGAGTCGGGACTGCTCAAGCGGGAGGTTCTGCAGCAGGTTGGCAAGGCGACCGGGGTTCGTTACCTGGCGCAGATCAAGCTGCAGGGCTTCGGGCAGGGGGCAAAGGAACGTTTCGGCGCGCTGGGACTGCGGATTGTCGAAACCAAAACCGCAGGTGTTCGCCTGTTTTTCCAGATCTGGGACAGCCGTGACGGTTCCGTGGCCTGGGAGGCAACCCAGGAACTGCATTATTCGTACGACACCATCAGCGAAAGACAGCTGACCTTGCCCAAGGTGGTGGGTCGCGCGGCAGAGGATCTGGTTTTTAAGCTGCCCTGACCGGTCAGATCCTTGGAGGCAGAATACTGACTTGCGCCCTGACATGCCCCGGTCATATCCGCTTGATTTAGGTCAACTTGCCGGTTCGGGCTTGGTATCATGCTTGATTCGGAGCCGGGAGTTGATATGACATACCGGAGTTTTTAATCCATAGCTAAAGGAAATCAATCATGAGCAACTCCACGACCAACGCGGTCGATGTATCGAAAGAACAACTGGTCCGCGATTTCAAGGTGCTGGTCGCCGATACCGAAGCGCTGTTGAAGGCGACCGCCGGACAGAGCGGCGAAGCGGTCGCGGCGGTGCGCGCGAAAATCGGCGATTCACTGGCGTTAGCGAAAGTGAAAATGGCCGAGGCCGAGCAGCTGGCGCTGGAGAAGGCCAAGGCTGCGGCAACAGCCACCGACCAGTATCTGCACGAACATCCGTGGCACGCAGTGGGTGTTGCGGCCGGCGTCGGACTGGTGATCGGCCTGTTGATCGGCCGGCGCTAGGCGATGACGGAAGAATCCGGCGCCAGCGGGGGTGGTCTGTTCACGTCACTGAAGGCGCTGTCGGCGAATCTGCTCGGCATCGTCCAGACGCGACTTGAATTACTGGCGACGGATATTGCCGAGGAGCGTGAACGCATCATCACGCTGCTGGTGCTGGCAGTGGCGGCACTGTTCAGCATCGGCATGGGCGTCGTGCTGCTGGCGATCTTTGTCGCCGTCGCGCTCTGGGAATCCCACCGCCTCATCGCCTTGGGTGGAATGGTCGTGTTTTTCCTGTTGACCGGTGCCGGCATCGGCTGGATCACGCTGAACAAACTGCGCAGCCATCCGCGGCCGCTTGACGCCAGCATTACCGAGCTCACCAGGGATCGTCAGGATCTGACTGCAGGATCATGAACCAACGGGCCCGGTATCTGGCGGCGAAGCGCGAGCGATTGGTGGTGCAGGCTGCGGCGCAGCGGGTCGTGCTGGCGCAGCAAATGCTGCCCTGGCGCGCGCGGCTGGCGGCGGCTGATCAGGGCGTAGCTGTGCTACGGAAGGCTGGCCGGCATCGGCTGTTACTCGCGGGCATCGCGGTGTTGCTGGTGCTGTGGAGGCCGCACGGCGCGGTCAAGTGGCTGCAGTACGGTGTCATGGGGTGGCAGGTGGCACGCAAGCTGCGCAGCGCCTGGACAGACAGCAAAACCGCGCCCTGAGGCGATATTTTTGTCAATTTAATCAAACACTTAATTGTAATCCATCAGGCGTCCATCGACGGATAATCAGTGTAGCCTTTGGGCCCCGGCGTGTAGAAGGTCTCCGCAACCGGCACATTCAGCGGTGCTTTGGCCTTGAACCGCGCGGGCAAATCCGGATTGGCGAGGAAGGGCGTACCGAAAGCGACGGCATCGATCTTGCCTTCAGCAATCGCCTGTTCCGCTTCTTCCGCGCTGTAACCCATATTGGCGATCAGCGTGCCTTTGAAATGGGCGCGTGCCGGCGTCAGTACATCGCCTTTCTGTTGCTGGAAAAAATCACCGCGCATCACATGCAGGTAAGCGAGGTTGAAGCGGTTGAGCATTTTTGCAACGGTTGAAATCAGTGTGACCGGATCGCTGTCGATCATGCTGTTGTAGCTGTTCAGCGGCGACAGTCGCACACCGACACGGTCGCTGCCCCATACGCTGCATACTGCTTCGATAACTTCACACAGCATGCGGGCACGGTTTTCAATAGAGCCGCCATAAGGACCGTTGCGCTTGTTCGCACCGTCACGCAGGAATTCATCGAGCAGATAGCCGTTGGCGCCGTGCACTTCAACGCCGTCGAAACCGGCGGCTTTTGCGTTCTCCGCGGCTTTTTTGAATCCGGCAACAATGCCCGGCAGTTCGTCGTCGCGCAGTGCGCGCGGTTCGACATAGGGCTTCTTGCCTTCCGGCGTTTGTACTTCGTCACCGGTGATTGGTATCGCGCTCGGTGCTACCGGTTGCGCACCGTGGTTGAGCAGCGGGTGGCAGGCGCGGCCCCCGTGCCAGAGTTGCAGGAAAATGCGGCCGCCTTCGGCATGTACGGCGTCGGTGACTTTTTTCCACCCGGCGACCTGCGCTGCGGAATAAATGCCTGGTTCCATCCAGAACGAGGAATTGCCTTGCATTGCCATCGTTGCTTCGGCGATCAGCAGTCCGCCGCTGGCGCGCTGGGCGTAATGCTCGACCATGATGTCGGTAGGCACGTGGTCCGCATCGGCGCGGCAACGGGTCAGCGGCGCCATGAAAATGCGATTGGGCGCGCTGATCGCACCGAACTGGATCGGGCTGTGTAACGAGGGCATGACGGGGATTCTCCGGAGGGAAATGATTACTCCCAGCCAATATGGGGCGCGCCGTACGCGATTTCAAGTACGCGGAGGGCGCCTTGTTATGGACAACGGCGGTTGTCTGCTGCTTATTTCACCAGTGCCTGCATCACCAGGGATTTCATCAGCGCGCGGTAATACAGCCGCGGTTCACCCGGCGTGTGCGCCATATAGACCACGACCAGTTCTTCTTTCGGGTCGACCCAGAACATGGTGCCGTTGGCACCGCCCCAGTTGTAGTCACCGACCGTGCCGGTAATCGCGGATACGCCGGTGTCGGTACGCACCGCCATGCTCAGGCCGAAGCCATAGCCGGCGCGTGAGGGATCGGTGGCGGCGACGCGGTTGTCGATGGTCGTGCCCAGGTGGTCAGCCGTCATGTATTCGACGGTTGTTTTGCCGAGAACACGCTTGTCATCCAGTTGGCCCTTGTTCAGCAGCATCTGCGCGAACCGCAGGTAGTCTCCGGCCGTGCCGGCTGCGCAGGCGCCGCCGCAATGGAACTTCGCCGGCGGTCCGGAGTGCAGCGTGACGCTTTGCGGGCGCCCGGTATCCGGATTGATCGGCAGCGCCTTGGCGTAGCGCGAGATTTTTTCCTTCGGGATGGTGAAGCCGGTGTCCTTCATGCCCAGCGGCTTCCAGATGCGTTCGGCAAGGATGTCGCCAAGCGACTGCTGCGTGACGCGCTCCAGCAGGATGCCCAGTACGTCAATCGAGACGCTGTATTCCCACACCGTGCCCGGATGATGTACGAGCGGCAATCCGGCAATGTTGTTGATGAACTCGTCCGCGGTCATTTTCAATGCCGTGGTCGTCGAAGATGCGGGGTGCAAGGCATGCAGCGCGCTCGCGCCGCGCGCGCCATAGGTCAGACCCGCGGTGTGGCGCAACAGGTCCTGAATGACCATCTGGCGTTTTGCCGGCACGCGTTCGATCACCGGCTTGCCGTCGGTGCCGTTTTTCACCACGCCGACTTCCATCTTGCCGAGCTCAGGGATGAATTTGCCGACCGGGTCGCCGATCAGCAGGCGTCCCTCTTCGTACAGCGACATCGCGCCGACTGCGGCCATCGGCTTGGTCATCGAGGCCAGGCTGAATATGGTGTCGGTGGTCATGCGCACGCCGGCTTCCTTGTCGCGCCAGCCGAAGGCTTCGTAGTAGACCAGCTTGCCCTTGCGGGCGACCGCCACGACCATGCCCGGCAGGTGGTTCTTTTCGATGTGCGCATTGATGACACGGCCGATGCGCGCGAGGCGTTCGGATGACATGCCCACCGATTCCGGACGGGCGCGCGGCAGCGGATCGTCGGCAAGAGCAGACAGCGCGGACAGCGCCAGGCCGAGCGCAACACAAAGTGACAGGCGTTTCATTATTGTTCTCCCCCTTTGAGCTGGAACCGGCAGGTTACGCCGGCGATCGCTGCCGGTAAAGCTGCGCCACCGCAGGCGGCCGCTTGATATGATTGCAGCCGAAAGTCCATCGAGGGAAGACCATGGGTGATTTGATCAGGCAACCGGCGCGTCGCCGGTTTGTTCTTGTTGTAGCTGCGTTGCTGGTGTTTACCGGCCTGGCGGATCGGGTCACTGCGGCTGACGCCGGCATCCCGAAAAACATCATCATCCTGTTTGCCGATGGCGCAGCCCCTGTGCAGTGGGACTTCGGCCGCCGGTCCAGCGAATTGCTGCGCAAGCAGTCGTTCGCAACCACCGATGTCATGTTCCGGGAAGGTACGCTCGGGCTGCTGTCGACGCAGCCCCACGGCCCCTATGTCACGGATTCCGCAGCGGCGGCTTCGGCAATGTCCACCGGCTACAAGGTGGTGAACGGCGCCGTTTCGATTACGCCCGACGGCAAGCCGCAGAAAACGCTGATGCAGGCGGCCAAGGCAGCGGGCAAGCGCATCGGCCTGGTGACCACCGCCACGGTCTATGACGCGACTCCCGCAGCATTTGCCGTCAATGCCAGATCGCGGCGCGATTCACAGGTTCTGGTGGATCTGCTGGCCGATCTGCAGCCCGACGTGTTGATGGGCGGCGGCGCCGAGTATTTTCTTCCCGCATCCGTTGCCGGCGGCAAGCGCAAGGACGGCAGGGATGTCATGGCGGCTTTCCGCGCCGCCGGTCATGACGTCGTGCGCGATATCGACGGTCTGAAGGCGGCGAAAGGCAACCGCCTGCTCGGACTGTTCGCGCTGGAAGACATGGATTTTGAAATCGATCGCGATCCGAAACAGCAGCCGTCCACTGCGGAGATGGCGGCAGCCGCATTGCGTGCCCTGTCAAAGGACAGCCCCGAAGGATTCGTGCTGCTGGTTGAAAACGAGAACACCGACACCGCCGGCCATGCCAATGACGCACCGGCACTGATGCGCGCTCTGTGGGCCTTTGATGACGCGGTCAAGGTGGCGCTGGAATTCCAGCGCCGCAATCCCAATACGCTGCTGATCGTCACCGGCGACCATGAGACCGGCGGTTTTTCACCGACGTATGCACAGAAGGATCTCAGTTCGCTGTCCGGCAGCAACCGCTTTACCGCCGATGACGAGCAATTCCGTATGCTTGAGCGGGTCAGCATGTCGCTGGGCCGTCTGCGCGAGCATCTCGGGAAAAAGCCGGACAGTGAAGTGCTGGACCCGCTGCTGGCAAAACATTTTCCCGGTCTGCGATTTGACGACGACCTGCGCGCGCTGTTGCTCGGCGGCAAAACGGTAGAGCGCAATTTCACCTATGTGCCGCAGAACCTGCTCGGCCGCATGATTGCCCGCCAGACCGGCTTCTACTGGGGCACTTCAGGCCACACCTCGGAGCCGGTCGCGGTGGGCGCGATCGGGCCCGGGGCACGCCTGTTCCACGGCTTCCAGGACAACACCGACTTCGGCAGGCATCTGCATCGACTGGTCGGCAGCAAGTAGCGTGTGTTTGTCGGCACAGCAGGATAACAGGGGGGGGCGTTCAGCCCCGGCTCTGCAATAACTGCTGCAGTCCCTCCATGTTCCTGATCTCGACTTCCCTGTTGTCGATGGTGATCAGTCGCTCACCGGCAAGGCGGGAAAATGCGCGGCTGACGGTTTCAAGCGTGAGACCGAGATAGTTGCCGATTTCCTGGCGCGTCATCGGCATGCGGAAGCGGGTTTCAGAGAGACCGCGCAGGGCAAAGCGCCGGGAGAGGTTGAGCAGGAACATGGCGACCCGTTCCTCTGCACGCATTGCGCCCAGAAGCAGCATCATGCCGTGATCGCGGGTAATTTCCATTCCCAACGTCTGATGAAAGTGACGCTGCAAGGTCTGGTCTTCGCGATTAAGCTGTTCCAGGTCGGCAAAGGCCATTCCGCAAAGACTGCTGTCTTCCAGTGCGATGGTGCTGCATTGGTGTTTGCCGGTTGCGATTGCATCCAGACCGATCAGATCGCCCGGCATCGAGAAGCCGGTCATCTGTTCGTGGCCGTTGCCGTCACTGATGATGGTCTTTACGAAGCCGCTGTTGATCACGTACAGCGCGCCCAGCGCTGCACCGGCGCGATGCAGGTGCTCGCGATTTTTTCTCATCCGGCGGTGTTCAATCCGATCGCAGAAGCGCCGCATGTCACCGGCGGACAACATGCCACGCTGAGCCCAGTCTATAAACCCGCAATCAGGACATTCACGGGACAGCGGTGCAGATCGTGCGGCACTGACGGAATTTTTTTTGTTCAAGCTTTTCCTTTTCGTGCGGGACGTCATGAACACCGCTCGAGCTGGACGGGAGCCCGGCTCCGGCGGCAAGATCAGGTGATGTGACCCAACATAGGCGCTTGCTTCACGGAATACAAGGCTTTTGTCTCATACCGTACATAAAGCAACCGTCTGTCTGTACGGTCGCATACATAGGCACACTTTGCGCCCGCATTTCCATTTGCGGAGCGGTTATTCCGGTTTTATTCCTGCCTCGGAGACCACTTTCCGCCAGCGCCCGAGTTCGGCGCGGATCATTTCGCCCATCTCCTGCGGTGTTGTCCAGGTCGGCACCATGCCGATTCCTTCGAGGTGTTTGATCAGCGCGGGGTCCGCGACGGCACGTTTCATTTCGGCGTTGATCCTGTTGACGACATGGGCGGGCGTTCCTTTGGGACCGAGGAAGCCGTACCAAGTGGTGTTGTTGAAGCCCGGGTAGGTTTCGGCGATGGCCGGGATATCCGGCAGCTGCGGCAGGCGTTGCGGATGGCCGATGGCGATGGCGCGAACCTTGCCGGTGCTCATGTGTGGCTGCCACGGCGCTGCACCGCCGAAGATCGCCTGTACGCGTCCCGCAAGCAGATCCACTGTTGCGGCACCGCCGCCCTTGTAGGGTACATGTGTGAACTTGGCGCCGGTCAGTGATGTCAGCAGTTCAACGCCGAGGTGGTTGGGCGTGCCGGTGCCGGGGGACGCGAAATTGATCTTGCCCGGCTGTGCTTTGGCGAGTTCGACCAGTTCGCGGACATTTTTTGCCGGCACCGAAGGATGCACGACGATCAGAAACGGCACATAAACGCCGACTCCGATCGGCGTGAAATCTTTGACCGGGTCATAGGCCAGCTTGCTACCGAAGGCGGCGCTGACAACAAGCCCGCCGGAAGTGCCGAGCAGCAGCGTGTAGCCGTCGGGTGTGGCCTTGGCGCCAAGTCCGTGGCCGAGAGTCGAGCCGGCGCCGGGACGGTTATCGATGACAAAGTTACCCCCCATTTTTTCGGTGAACCAGCCGGTGAAGGCGCGCGCCGTCGGGTCGGTGGTGCCGCCGGGCGGATAAGGCACGATCACGCGCACGGGTTTGGTAGGGTATGCAGGTTCTGCGGCCTGCGCGGCTGCGGCTGCAGTCCAAAGCGCCATCGCGGCGATGATCAAGGGGGTGCTGCGCATGAAATCTCCTCCCGGCTGTTGTTCGATTTTGAGGCCGTTGCGGGCATTCTAGGTGTAAACCGCCAGTCCCGCCAACCGTACCGGAACAACATGCGGACCAGAAGCAGCGATCGCCCTGCGAGGGGGTTATTCTTGCGGTACTGTAATTGCTTTCCCCGTAGACAGGAACAACATCAATGAATAATTCTGCCACCGCCATATCCTGGTGGGAGGGGCCACACCGCGTGCTGCTGCTCAACCTGCGCGAGGGCGATGAACCCAAAGTGGAGGCAGAGGCGCTTGTCGCCGCAGCGAAGGAATACCGTGCCACCGCGTTCTGCATCAGCGGCGGCGGTATTGTGGCCTTTTATCAGACAAAGATTGCCGGCCATCGCATCTCCGACGGACTGGGCGGCCGCGACCTGCTCGCCGAGATCATTCCGGTTGCGCATCGCGAAGGCATGCGCGTGCTGGCCCGGATCGATCCGAGCTGTGCGCCCAAGTCGCTGGCCATCGAGCATCCGGAATGGTTTGCGCGAGACCGCAAGGGAAACTTCTGCGAAGTCAGCGAACATTATGTGACCTGTCCCAATGCCGAGTATTACCGGGGCCGCATTGTTGAGGTCGTGCGCGAAATGCTGCTGCGTTACGACGCCGACGGCATCTGGAACAACCAGGGCAAGTTTGCGGCCTGGGATACCGGCGCCTGTTATTGCAACACCTGCCAGTCGATGTTCCGCGCCGAATCGGGCCAGGCCATTCCCGATGAAAACTGGGACGATCCCGTCTGGCGGCAATACAACGAATGGCGCTACCGGCGCATAGCGGACTGGGTGGCGCTGATGCACCGTGAAATCCACGCGGTGAAGCGTGATGCCGTGTTCATCGCTGCCGTGCAGTTAATGGAGTCGCTGGAAACCATCCGTCCCGGCGGGTGGGATATTGACTACTGGCTCGAGCATCAGGACATCCCGACCTTTGAATGCCAGCGTCGTCACACCGCTCCGTGGTGGCCGGGCATTCAGGCGAAATACCTGTCGACGCTCGCGCCGGACAAGCCGCGCTGGATGACCGTGAGTTATTTCTATCCCTGGTGGCGGCTGTATGCCGCGCCCGAAGCGGAGAACCGGCCGTGGATTGCGCAGCAGGTCGCAAACGGGGTGAGCCCCTGGCTGCACATCAACGGCGGTTATTCCGATCTGTTTGACCGCCGCGGTCTGGCGCCGATGAAGGAAGTGTTCCAGCGGCTCGAACGCTGGCAGGGTTATCTTGACGGCGCGAAATCTCAGGCGTGCGTGGCGCTGGTGCTGTCACGCCACACCCAGGACAACTATGGTCGCGACAAGCCGCATGCGCGGTATCTCGACTTCATCCGCGGTTGGTACTGCGCGCTGCAGGAAGCGCACATCCCGTTTGATGTGATTTCCGACAAGCTGGTTACCGCCGAACGCCTCAAGGTTTACCAGAGTGTGGTGATTTCGAATCTGGCCTGCGTTTCGGATGCGACAGCTGCTGCGTTGGACGCCTATGCGCGAGCCGGGGGTGGTCTGATCGCCGGTTTTGATGCCGGACGTTTTGCGATGGACGGAACGCCGCGCGACACGCCGGCCTTTGCCGGCACGCTGGGCATCAGCTACGAGGGGCGGCGTGAAGGGCTCAAATCTTCGTATGCGAAACTTGAAGACCGTGATGATCCCTTGCTGGATGACATCGGCGACACCGATCTGATTCCCAACGAAGGCGCACTGATTGAGGTGAAAGCGGGTGCCGGCCAGACAGTACCTCTCACGTTGATCCCGCCGGTGATCGCGCATTCCGGCGCGACGATCAGCATCCCGGAATACAGTGCAATCCGTGCGACCACTGACATTCCGGTAGTCGTGCGCGGCGATTGCGGCAAGGGGCGTGTTGTTTATTTCGCGAATACCATGGAAGCCCTGTATTACCACTACGGTTTCCCTGATCTTGCCCGTTTGATGGCCAATGCCGTGCGCTGGACTGCGGGTGCCGCGCCGGCGCTGGAAGTGGAGGCGCCGGATTATGTGGATGTCACCCAAATGGGGCAGCCGGGACGTTCGCTGGTGCACCTGATCAATCTGCCGCTCGACAAGCCGTTGAACACCGGCTGGCGTCACCCGGGCCGCAATCTGGTACCTGTGCATGACATCGTGGTGAGACTGCGTCCGCCAGCCGGCCAGCGTATCGCTGAAGTGCGACTCGCTTCGAATGAAAACCGGCTTCAAACAACGATGCAGAACGGCGCCTGTGCAATCACCGTGCCGGCGCTGAGCGACCATGAGATCGTGGTCTTTGAATTTGAAAAGGAGTAATCCATGCTGCGACTGATTTTTGCCCTTACCTTGGCAGCCACAGGCCTTGCCCAAGCCCAGAACTATCCGACCAAAACCGTGCGCCTGGTGGTGCCGCTGGTTGCCGGCGGCCCTACCGATCTGCTGGCGCGGCTGATTGCGCAGCCGCTGGGTGAGCGGCTAGGGCAGCAGGTCATTGTCGATAATCGTCCGGGAGCGGGCGGCAATATCGGCGCGGAGATGGTCGCCAAATCGCCGGCTGACGGTTACACACTGTTCATGGGCACATCAGGACCGATGTCGATCAACGTCAGCATTTATTCGAAGATCGGCTATCACCCGGCACGCGATTTCGCACCGGTTGTACTGGCGGCGTCGGCGCCTTTTGTTGTTGTGGTTCATCCCTCACTTCCGGCGAACAACATCAAGCAGCTGATTTCACTGATCAAGTCGAAGCCCGGTCAGCTCAACTTCGGTGCCGTGCCGGGCAACGCCGCACATCTGGCGACCGAACTGTTCAAGAGCGCCGCCGCCCTTGATATGGTGTTTGTACCCTACAAGGGCGCTGCCCCGGCCAATACCGACCTGGTCGCAGGCCATATCCAGCTGTCATTTGCCTCAACCCCGGGCGCGATGCCGCTGGTGAAAGCCGGGCGTCTGAAAGCACTGGCGATTTCCAGCGCCAAGCGAATTCCCAAGCTGCCCGACCTGCCGACCATTTCCGAATCGGGTGTGCCGGGTTACGAAGCCAGCGTCTGGTACGGCATCACTGCACCAGCTAAAACATCCCCGGAAATTGTGGCGCGGCTCTACAAGGAAAGCGCCGCTGTGCTGCAGGACCGCGCGACGCTGGACAAGATGGATGCCAATGACTTCGTGCCGACGGTGATGAATCCCGAGCAGTTCGGCGCCTACATCCGGAGTGAAATCGAGAAGTGGGGTAAGGTCGTCAAGGCGACTGGCGCCAAGGCCGACTGACGCTGAATCATTCAACGAAACGGGCGTTGCGGGGATTCCGCAGCGCCCGTTGTCTTTCCGGTACCGCTTAACCGGCCTTGCGTCGCGGCGCGGACTTCAGCAGCTCTTCCAGCTCTTTCTTGTAGAACTTCGCATTGCCGGTAGTGCCGTGGCCGCGCGTGTCGCTGCTCTGCGGGATCAGCAGGTAGCGTCCGTTTTTCACACGCTTCATGGCATCTTCCATCATGCCGAGTTCGCTCGGGTTACGCTCGTCGTCGGCGGCGTTGATCGCCAGGACGCGGGCCTGCACGCGGTCGAGCAGCGGCATCGGGTTGTAGTTGCGCGAGGACTCCCACTGCAGCAGCACGTCGTTGGCGTCGCCGCGGAAGGGGGTGGCAAGCCGTTTGGCGAGCACGGCCTCGGCTTTTGCCGTATCGGGGCCTTCGTTGTAGAGGGCGATGTTGCCGCCATTGGTGGCTACGGCGAAGTAGGTCAACAGGCGCGTCATGTTCCGCGGCTGTGTCGTGTAGTCACCGTTGTTCCACTCCGGATCGTTGCGGATCGAATCGGCGAGGAGTTTGCGCAGCATCCAGTTGCGTCCCGACATTGCGCCTGGCTGGCAGGCCATCGGTACTGCGGCGTCCATCATTTCCGGATGGGTAGTCACCCAGTTCCACACCTGCATGCCGCCCATTGAATTGCCCATCACCAGCCGCAGGTGCTTGATGCCCAGGCCCTCGGTGACCAGGCGGTACTGTCCGTGCACCATGTCGTCATAGTTGTATTTCGGGAATTTCATGCGCAGTCCGCTGCTCGACGGACGCGTGGACTTACCGGTGCCGAGCGCATCCGGAAGGATGATGAAGTATTTCGTCGCGTCGAGCGGCTGGCTCGGACCGAACAACTCTTCGGCGAATGCGCGCGTCAGGAAGTTGGCGCCGGAGCCCGCAGTACCGTGCAGCAGCAATACCGGTTCGCCCTTCGGATCACCGATGGTGCGGTAGTGCAGCGTGACTTCCGGCATCACCTCGCCGGTGTGGAATTTGAAATTTTTTGCGACCCAGCTGCCTTCTTTGGGCTCGGGATAGTTGGCGGCCAGAGCGGGCAGCGCGGTACAGAACAGCAGCGCAACAATGAATGCGGCGGTACGGTGCAGTGACAGCATGGCTCCTCCCAGAGCGTGATGATCAGACTGCCGGGCGATGGTGTTGTTGTTCGATCTGTCCGGCTGTGTCTTGCTTGCTACTACCGTGCGCGGCGCGGGGAGCTACTCAACAATGCCGGATCTGAAAATATCAATCTAAACAGACGGTTGCGTCCCCCGACGCTGCCCGGCGGAATTACTGCTCGCGAAGCGACCGTGCATGTTTCGCCGCCGGCCGTTCCCAGCAGCGCTGCAGCCATGCATTGAAATTCGGCCATTTGCTGACGTCGATCGACAGTGCGCGATAGAGCGCGCCGGCGACGTTGAGGTCCGCCACTGAAAATGCCGGTCCGGCCAGCCAAGATGATTTGGCGAGCGCGGTTTCCAATACATCAAAGGCCGGTGCGACCTGCAGCCACGCCGCTTCGGCGACAGCCGGTTTGCGCTCGGCCGGCGGCGACGCCACGCTGTTGCGCACGTAATCAACAATCTGGCGGTCGAGGCGGTCGGTTTCCCACAGGCTCCACTGCCAGCACAGCGCTTCGAGCTTCGGATCGGCAGGGTAAAGCGCGCTTTTGTGTTTCTTGGCGAGGTACATATTGATCGCCATCGATTCGCTGAGGATGAAGCCGTCGTCATCAATCGACGGCACGCGTGCGTTCGGATTCACCGCGAGGTAGTCGGTGGTTTTGGTTTCGGGTGAACGCGGCAGCCAGTCCTTGTGGTCGTATTTCAGGTCGAGTTCGGCGGCCATCCAGATGACGCGGAGGGCGCGGGAGTTGGCGGAACCGTAGATGGTGAGCATGAGAGTCTTCCGGGGGTTATGAGTGTTATTGGTCTTGAAAAGGTTTTGAAAAACGAAGTGCCGATTCTACGCGTCCTTTGCTCGGTTCCGGCAAGGCGGGTTTCCGCACGTATCCCGCCCATAAAAAAAGCCGGCATCGGCCGGCGTTTCTCGGGGCGATCAGCAATCGTGGCCGATCGCCTCCCCCTTTGATTCTTAAATGACGGGCTTGGCCGGCACCGAACCCTTGGGCTTGCGGCCGGGGGCGACGGGCGGGATGTAACCGGAAATGCGGCACAGCATGCCTTCGCTAGGTTTGCCATCCTTGAAGCGGATCGAGCGGCAGATCATGATGTCGCCGCGGGATTGCAGCACCGTCACATGCTGGCGCACGCTGGCCAGTGAAAGTCCGGTTGCGGTGGCGATCTCGGAATCGAGTTGTTCGCCTGTTTTTTTCAGGTAATCCAGAATTGCCTGCATGTCTTGCCTTCTCTCTGCGATGGGGTTGACGGGCAGCGCCGGCCGGGGCCGGACGCATGGCGGGAACCGCTGATCATACCCCAAATGCCTGCTTTTTAGCCACTTTGCAATGTGCCGCAGGGCTAAAAGCCCCTGAAAAGCGCTTAAAACCCCTTGATCGGCTTCGAAAACGGCCTTGGCTGGGGCACCAGCCGGCGAAATCAGACTTTGACCGCTTTGGCGTCGGGTTCGTCGGGAAGCAACAGCACGATCGCGGCCTTGATCGCGGCAATGCCGGCCATGATCCATAGAGAATTGGCGAAGCCGATGTTTTTGACCAGCGGACCGATCAGCCAGACCGCCAGCGAGCTGAAACCGAAGGCTACGGTCAAACGCATGCCAGCGACGCGCGAGCGCAGGCGGTCATCGACATAACGCACGATCATCGCATCAGTGAAAGGGATCGAGCCGAAGACAAATACCATCACCGCGAGCATCGCGACAAACAATCCCCAGTCCTGGGTGTGTGCGGCCCAGATCAGCAGCGGCACTTGCGCCACCGACATCCACAACTGCAGAGGCTTGAATGGCATGCAATCAATCAGTCGGCCGACAACCAGCTGCGCGAGTGAGGCCACGGCGTAGATGATGGCCAGCAGCGTTCCGATTGTCGCCGGATCTTCGATGACACCTTTGAATCCGGCCGCGAGCAGCTGGGAATTGCCGTTGGTAGTGAAGTTGAACAACACGGTGCTGACTGCAGCGGCAGCGGTCATGACTGCAAAGGCGCGCATCAGCATCTCCGGCGTCAGCGTGACCTTGGCCTTGCCGCCTTTGCGTTTGGCCGGCGCTTCGGTTTCCTTCGGGCAGACCATTGCAAAGGTGATGCCGCAGGCAATCGACACCAGACCGGGGATGATGAAGGCTTCACGCCAGCCCAGCCATTTGACAAGGAAACCAGTGACCAGCGCCGCCACGGCGATGCCGAGGTTACCGGCGAGTCCGTTGAGTCCGATTACCGCGCCGGGGTTCGACACGCCCTGCACCAGCATCGGGATGCCCACCGGGTGATAGATCGCCGCGAAGGCGCCCATCAGCGTCAGTGCGGCCGCAAGTTGCCAGGCACTGTGCGTCATCGCCACCAGCATCGCCGACAGGCCCATGCCGATGAAAAAGATGATCATCATCACGCGGCGCCCCCACAGATCGCCGAGACGTCCTGCGGGCATCGCCCCCAGGCCGAACAGCGCAAACGCACCGACGCTATAAGGCATCAGGTCAGTCCAGTCGCCGTGACCGAACTCGATGGCGATGGTCGATACCGCTGTCGCGAAAATCAGCAGGAACATGTGGTCGATGGCGTGGCCGACGTTGAGCAGCAGGTTAATGGCGGTCGGGTGTCCGTCAGGACGGGCGGGGGTCTGGGCGGTTGTCATGGGCGGGATTTTGCACGGGTTACAATCTTCTGTCTTTCGAACATTTACCATAAATCTTCTCAAAATGGACAGGCGAAGCAAGGCGATGCTGAGCCGGACGGCTGATTTCACCGGGGCTCCGGAAAGCCCGGTGCAGGGTGAGCCATCGCGTGCGGTGGTGATGCGCCGCACTTCCTATCCCAAGGGCCATCACATCCAGCCGCACTGGCATTCGCGTGCGCAGTTTGTGTATGCCATCGCCGGCACGATGCGCGTGCGTACCGTACGCCACGCGTGGATCGTGCCGCCCTCGCGTGCGCTGTGGATGCCGGCGCGCACTGCGCATGAAATCCAGATGTATGGCGAGGTGGCGATGCACAGTCTTTATGCGAATGAGCGGGCAGGGGCCGGTATGCCCGCTGACTGTGTGGTGCTGGAGGTCACGCCGCTGGCGCGCGAACTCATTGTGCGTGCTGCCGCGCTGCCTGCCGATTTCGACGAGGCCGGCGATGACGGTTTGCTGCTGCAGTTGCTGATGGCGGAAATCCGCCGGCTGCCGCGCTGCGCGCTCGATCTGCCGCTGCCTGACAGTACCGGTCTGATGCAGTTGTGCGAGCGCATCCTGGCTGACCTGTCTACGCGCCGGGCCAGTGCGCGCGACGCAGGTGAAATGAATACCAGCACGCGCACGCTGTACCGGCGTTTTCTGCGTGAAACCGGAATCACTTTCGCGCGCTGGAAGCAGCAGGCGCGGCTACTGGAGGCGATCCGCCGTCTGGCTGAAGGCGCGCCGGTGACCGCGGTGGCGATGGATCTCGGTTACGTAAGTCCCGGTGCGTTTTCGACGATGTTCCGCCGCGCATTGGGTGTTGCGCCGCGCACATTTGCTGCTGAAAGCATGGCCGGACGGACTGATATGATGACAGGCGCCGGTTCCCGGCGTTGGGGGAGAACAAAATGAACAGGACGATCAAGGTGTTGATGGCGCTGACCGGGCTGGCGCTAACGGGCAATGTGCTGTCGCAGACTTACCCCGCGAGGCCGGTGCGCATTGTGGTGCCGTTTGCTGCTGGCGGCGGGGTAGATGTGACCGCCCGCATCCTCGCGCAGGGATTGACCGAGCGCTTCGGGCAAACCGTATTTGTGGAAAACCGCACCGGGGCCAGCGGCATTATCGGTACCGAGTTCGTTGCCAAGTCGGCGCCTGATGGTTACACGCTGCTGGTCGGCTCGCAGACCACGCAGGCGGTGGTGCCGGCGATGTACAAGACCAGCTACGACGGCGTCCGTGATTTCACGCCGGTAACGGTGATCGCCACATCACCGCTGATGATTGTCGTTCATCCGTCTCTGCCGGTTAAATCGGTCAAGGACCTGATTGCCCTGGCGAAGGCGCGCCCCGGCCAATTGACCTTCGGTGCCGCATCCGGCGGTACCCCGCACATGTCGGGTGAACTGTTCAAACTGACGGCAAAGGTGGATCTGCTGTTCGTGCCTTACAAAGGTGAAGGACCCGCGGTATCGGACGCGATGGGTGGACAGATTTCGATGGTGTTCTCAAACCTGCCCGTGGTCCTGCCCCTGGCGCGCACCGGCAAATTGCGCGGTATTGCGGTGACCAGCGCACAACGTGTGCCGACTGCTGCGGAGTTTCCGACAGTTGCCGAGTCAGGGCTGCCCGGATTTGAGGCCAGCACATGGTTCGGTTGTCTCGGACCGGTCGGTGTGCCGGTCGACGTCGTCAACCGGTTGAACACGGAAGCTGCGCGGGCACTGAACACACCCGCGGTGAGGGAACGCATGGCCGGCATGGGCTTGTTTGTGGTTGCCAACAAGCCAGAAGAATTCGCCGATTTGCTGAAGAAAGAGGTGCCACGCTGGGCCAAGGTGGTGAAGGATGCGGATGTAAAACCGCAGTAATCAGTTGTTGCGTAAATAAAAATGCCGCGCATTGCGCGGCATTTTTTGTGGTCAGGAGATGATTACTTCGTTTCCTTGGCCCCGGATAACCTGACCACTTCGACGATGCGCTTGTTTTCATCGCGGCGCCAGGCGTCGAGCACCGCATTGTCTCCGGCAATCATTTCGATGCCCAGACCTTTCATTTTTTCACCGAAGGCCGGTTCGCGTAGCACCTTGACGATTTCCCTGCTCATTGCGGCCAGCACCGGGGGCGGGGTGCCGTTTTTGACGACTATGCTGTACCAGGCATTCATTGCATAACCCGGAACCACCTCGCCAATTGAGGGTACGTCGGGGATCAATATGGCGCGTTTGGCGGTAGTCACTCCCAGGGCGCGCAAGCGGCCGCCCTGAATGTGTGGCAGCGCGGCGGGCAGCACCGCATAGGTCATCTGCACTTCGTTGGCCAGTGCATCGGTGATCGATTGCGCAACACCTTTGTAAGGAACATGAAGCATATTGGTGCCGGTCAGGTGGTTGAGCAGCACACCGGAGAGATGTTCAGAGGCGCCGGTGCCGGCGGAGCCGTAACGCAGTTTGCCCGGCTGCTTCTTCGCAAGATCAATCAGCTCCTTCAGTGATTTCACCGGCAGTTGGTTGTTCGAAAGCAGCACGAACGGCGTTACGCCGATCAGTGCTGCAGAGCGGAAGTCGCGTTGCAGATCGAACTTGATATCGGCGAGGACCTGGGAGGCGACGAACAGCTGGGAGGTCAGCATCATCCAGGTGTAGCCGTCAGCAGCGGAGCCCATGGTCAGGTCGGCGCTGATCGCGCCGGCGGCGCCCGGTCGGGCGTCTACGACTACCCGTTGTTTCCAGGTGTCGTACAAGCGCTCGGAGAGCTGGCGGCTGATGATGTCGGGACCGGAGCCGGTGGCGCTGCCGATGATCAGGCGGATGGGTTTTTCAGGGTATTTGGTTTCTGCGGCGTGTGCAGGTGCCGCGATCAGTGCCGGAACGACGAGAGCGGCAAGCAGCTTCAGGATGCGCATGAAAAATTTCTCCTCGGGTTTATATATTTTCTATTGCCAAAAACGAATGATGGTGAAATCCGCCGCGCGCGGCAACCTTTGGCGGCAGGCCTGGCTTCGTGTGTTGTCGTGTGAAAACCGGATACCGAACCTTTGGAGGGGTCTCGCTCTATCGGTGCGGTCATTGGTGGATGGTAAATTAATATGAAAATCAAATGGTTAGGGGTTTCCGGAGGTGCTCTTTTGCAGTCGCAGTGTGTTCATTTAGTGAAAAGTCAGAAAAATGCCGCGCGGTGCGCTGAATCTTAATTCAGGATATGGGGTTTGTTACATGCACTCAAACACTGCTGCAATACCCTGACCGCCACCGATGCACATCGTTACCAGTGCGTAACGGCCGCCGGTGCGTTGCAATTCATACAGCGCCTTGACGGTGAGCAGGGCACCGGTGGCGCCGATCGGATGGCCGAGGCCTACGGCACCGCCGTTGGGATTGGTTTTCTTGGGATCCAATTTGAGGTCGCAGGAAACGGCGAGCGCCTGTACCGCAAACGCTTCGTTGGATTCGATCACGTCCATGTCCTCGACTTTCAGGCCGGCGCGTTTCAGTGCGTTTTGCACGGCCGGGACCGGACCGATACCCATAATTTTCGGATCGACGCCGGCGAGGCCGTATGACACCAGGCGTGCCATCGGTTTGAGGCCGGCTTTTTTCGCGGCTTCTTTTTCCATCAGCACCACGGCAGCGGCGCCGTCATTGATGCCTGAGGCATTGCCCGCGGTGACCGAACCGCCTTCCTTCTTGAATGCGGCGCGCAGTTTGGCGAGACTTTCCATGCTGACATCGCCACGCGGATGTTCATCGGTGTCGAACAGTGTGGTGCCTTTGCGCGTTTTCAGTTCGATCGGCAGGATCTGGTCCTTGAAGTAACCCTTCTGGATGGCGTTCATCGCGCGGCGATGGCTTTCAACCGCAAATTCGTCCTGCTGTTCGCGCGAGATTTTCCATTGCGCGGCGATGTTTTCCGCGGTGATGCCCATGTGCACGGTGTCGAAGGGATCGGTCAGTGCGCCGACCATCATGTCGATGAAACCGCCGTCGCCCATGCGCTGGCCCCAGCGCAGGGTGGGCATCAGGTAACCGCCGCGGCTCATTGATTCGGCGCCGCCGCCGACCGCTGCATCGCAGTCGCCGAGCAGGATGCTCTGGGTCGCCGAGACGATGGCCTGCAGGCCGCTGCCGCACAGGCGGTTGACGGTCAGTGCCGTGGTGTCCTGCGGCAGGCCGCCCTTGATGCAGGCGACGCGGGAGAAATACATGTCCTTGGCTTCGCCGTGAACCACGTTGCCGAAGACGAGCTGGCCGATCTGTTTGGGGGCGATCTTGGCGCGACTGACCGCTTCCTTGACCACCTGGCCTGCAAGTTCCGTCGGGGCGATGTCCTTGAGTGCGCCGCCGTAATCACCGATTGCAGTGCGCACGCCGCTGAGAACGACAACTTCGCGTCCGTTATTCATGGAGATCTCCGTAATTAATTGATTTTAAACAATATTATTGGAGCCCCGGGCGGGGCTGCAGAACAATTCAGAGTTTACGCCGGCTGTTGCCGCGCAGCAATCGCGGTTGATGCCGGCTTTAGTGACGGGTGCGGGCGGCTGCTGCGGCAATATCCGCGGCGAAAATGGCTTCGCTGTCCACGGCATCAAAGGCATAACGGCGGTTGCAGAATTCGCAGTGCACTTCAACGTCGCCGCGTTCGGCGATCACGCTGCGCACTTCATCGCGTCCGAGCATGCGCAGCATGCCGACGACGCGGTCGCGCGAGCAGGAGCAGCGGAAAAAAACCGGGCGCGGGTCGAACACGCGCAGGTCTTCTTCGTAAAACAGGCGATGCAGCAGTTGCTGCGGTTCAAGGCAGAGCAGCTCTTCGGATTTTACGGTCGAGGCCAGATGTTCGGCGCGAGGCCATGCATCGGCATCCGCAGATTCACGCTCGGGCAGTTTCTGCAGTAACAGGCCTGCGCTTCGCTGTTCGTCGCAGGCGAGCCAGATCCGGGTGGAAATCTGTTCGGACGTTGCCATGTAGTGCTCCAGCGCAGCGGCGATGCTGTCGGCGTTGAGATCGACCACGCCCTGGTAACTCTTCTGACCCGACTCCGGCACCAGGCTGATCGCGAAGCGTCCGCTGCCGAGCAGCGTGCGCAGATTTCCTTCCGGTATGTCGCCTTCCCATTTGGCGGTCGCGCGCATGGCGTGGCCGGAGCTGCATTCGACCACGATCAGTTTGACCGGACCGCTGCCGTGCAATTGCAGAATCATCGTGCCCTCGAATTTCAGGGTTGCGGCCAGCAGGGCGCTGGCGGCCATCAGTTCACCAAGTACCCGGCGCAGCGGTGCCGGATAGTCGTGGCGTTCGGTGACGGCCTGCCAGGTTGCGGCGAGCTGCACCAGTTCGCCGCGGATGGGGGCGTGCTCAAAGATGAAGCGCTGGAGTGAGTCAGACATGGGTTGCCATTATAGATTTGTCACCGCCGCGGATGCGGCGCGCGTTCAGCGGCTGCTGCGCTGATAGAGCCGGAAACGTTCGTCCTTGTCGCCGGGGCGGTGGCCTTCCCATATTTTTTTCCAGTCGGCGGTCATCATCAGCTCATCGAGTGGGCGGCCCTGCACCAGCAGCAGGTCGCAGGCAAACGCCTTGGGCCGCGACTCGACGCGCAGGGTCCGGATACCGGCGAAATAATGCAGCATTGCACGTTGTGCTTCGCCGACATCGCGACTGGCCATGCAGCTGTATTGGGCCGGCATGGCGCGGTTAATGTCGGCGATCATCGAGCGGTAGCTTTTTTGTGTATCAACCCAGCCGATAAACAGTGTTGCCATCAGCGCCCATACTGCGGTGAGGCCGCCGACCCAGACGATCAGTGGGCGTTCCGGGCCGCGCTTAAGTCTGACCAGCAGGGCAAACCAGCCGGCGCTATAGGCCAGGCCGAGAACAAAAGGCAGCCAGCGGAAACCGAAGTCGTAGCCGGGCCTTATGGTGTGCAGGTGGCCGTGCAGTTTCGCCGGCACGCCGAGCTCGAGCGCGCCCCAATAGAACCAGCCGATGAGGATGAAAAAGGTGAAGGCCATCATGCTGAACCAGTACCAACCGTTGGCGGCGCCGCGGCGCAGCGCATCAACACCCGGGACAGCCATCAGCGTCAGCGGCAGCAGCATCGGCAGCGCATACAGTTCCCGCGACTCGGCAGCAAAGCCCAGCATCAGCAGTGTCACGCCAAGGCCGAGCGCTGGCAGTATTACCGGTGGTGAGGACAACACCTGCTGACGACGCGCGCGCCACAGCGCCCACAGCGCCAGCGGCCATACCGGAAAGGCGTACCACGGCAGGATGCGCAGGTAATAAGCGATTCCCGCCGCCGGGTTGCGTGTGCCGAAAAAGCGCGCCAGATTTTCTGCGGTGAGCCATGCATCGAACAACGCCGGATCACGCTGGTAAAACAGCGCCGGCCAGATCACCAGCCAGGGCAGTACGGCAACCGCTGCAACAATCAGCGCAGCGGCATAACGCGGCGTGCGCCAGTGTTTGCCGGCCAGCGGCAGCAGAAGGGCGATGGCTGCGACCATGGCGGCTTCGGGGATGCCCTGGGTCATGAAGACGATGCCGCAGGCGCTGCCGATCCAGAATCCACCAGGCCCCGACTTGCGCAATGCCAGCGCAACGCCGTAGTAGGCCATCGCAAAACCGGCGAGCGCGGCGAGGTCGGTGATCAGCTGGTGGCTGCGCACCACCAGTCCTAGGCAGCCGAGCAGCAGCAGCGCGCCCATCAGTCCGTGGCGGGGCCCGTGCAGTTCGCGCGCGGCCAGAGCGGTGAACAGCAGCGTCAGACTGATCCACAGGCCGGCGGCCAGACGGGCGCCATCGTGCAGCGGCAGGAAGGGGGAAAAAAACATCGCGCTGAAAGCAGCGGTCAGATGGAACAGCGGTGGCTTGTCGACAAAAGCTTCGCCGGCGATCTGCGGAATGATCCAGCTGCCGCCCTGGAGAATTTCATAGACCACGCCGAAGGTGTAGGCCTCGTCGGGTTTCCACGGGTCGTGACCGACCAGGCCGGGCAGAAGCCAGGCCAGGCACAGGATAAGGATCAGCAGCGGGCGCAGTCCGAGTGGCAAGTTGGAAACTCTTGTTCTTGTGATGGCGGCCGATTATCGCATTCGCGCCGCATCCGGCGCAGCGCTTTACTCAATGATTTTCAGTGCCTGACCGGGGGTCGGTTCGCCGGCCGGATACTGGCTGTTGATGACCCGCAGGTGACCTTCGGCAAAACGGCCCAGCGGCGAGGTTTTTGCCAGTTCGGCGAAAGTCATCCCCGCGCGTGCGGTAATGATGCGGATGCGCAGCGGCTTGGCCAGTTCGCGCTCCTTGTCGGTGATGGCGTGAAAACTCTGCAGTGAAGCTTCCATCGCCGTCAGGTTCTGCCGGAAAAGGGCCGCGGAATTCGCCTGCAGACCAATCGCGTAGGCGTTTTTGCCCAGAAACACGACGGCGACGCGCGTCGGTTTTCCGGAGATGGGCTGTTCAATATAGGCGGCTTTTAATCCGCCGATGGTGGTCGGCGTGACACTGCTGCCGTTGCCCAGTTTGAGAATCTTGCGCAACACGTCGCTTGGAGACCCTTCGGCGGCGCCGGCACTGCGCAGATCCACCAGCGCGGTGCGTTCGTTGTTGAAGGCGGTGACGTTTTGCGGGCTGTTACGCACTTTCCAGCCTTCCGGGAATTGCAGGGCCAGTCCGAGGCTGGCGTGGTAGAACCGGTTGTTGCGCACAATGCCCTGTTCCGGGCTGTCGGCAAAAACCACGCGCTCCATGCGTTTGAGAAATTCTTCGCGGTTGATGCGGTTTTCGGCGCTGCTGAATTTTGCCGCTTCGCGTACCACTTCCTGCAGCCGGGTGTCGTTGTCGGGATGGGTGGCGAACAATCCATGGTAACGGCGAGGTTCGCGGCCCTCGGCCTTGGCGACCTCGTTGTCAAAGAGCTCCTGATTTTTCAGTACACCGACAACCTTGATCATGGCCTGGGGGTCGTAGCCGGTGCGCGCCAGATACTCGGCGCCGAGACGGTCTGCTTCCAGTTCATGTTCGCGGCCATAGCCGGAGAGCAGGGCGCCGCCCAGGGTATTGATCAGCAGGTCACCGGCTGAATTGCGTACTTGGGGCACCAGGATCTGCAGCACCGAGGCGCCGACATTGGCGGCGGTTGCCGCAGACATCTGCTGCACCGAGTGGCGTGCTGTGACATGACCGATTTCATGGCCCAGCACCGCAGCCAGTTCGGCTTCGGAGTTCAGGTAGGCGAGGATGCCGCGGGTGATGTAGATATAGCCGCCGGGCAGGGCAAATGCATTGATTTCCGGCGAGTCGACAACGGTGAACTGGTATTGCAGGCCGGGGCGGTGGCTGGACCTGGCCAGGCGTTGGCCGATACCGCTGACATATTCCTGAAGAGCCGGATCGTTATAGCTCCCGTATTGCTCCCGCACCTTCTTATCTTCGCTGCGGCCGACGCTGACTTCCTGCGACTCCGACATGGTGACGAAATTCGGGTTGCCCGAGACGGGATTGAGTGCGCAATTGGCCAGTGAGAGCGCGCACAACAGGGCGCTGACGCGGAGGTTAAGGGTGACAGACATGGGAGCGATTTTAGCGTGTGTCTGCGCCGTCACAGTGCCGGTGCGTCGTCACGGTACATTACGCCCGAATTCAGTGCGGGTGCGTAGCATCATGTTGCGCCGGAAGGAATCGGGTGGCCGTTTTCTTGCCCTGATCCTTCCAATTAATCATTCCCAAACAATGGCTTGCACCGCGAGTAAGGCTTCAAGAATCCGCCGGCACTGCAGCGCTTGGTTAAGAACGGCGTCAAGCTGCATGCCTATAGCCCGGAAATCCTGAGGGCGGCACACAAGGTGGCTTTCGACCTTTACAAAGAAGAGTCCGGCAAGAATCCGGCCTGGAAGAAAATCTACGATTCGTGGAAAAAATTTCGCCAGAACCAGCTGCTTTGGCACTGCGTTTCACAGCGTTCGCTCAGCGAATTTCTGTTTACCTGGCCCGGGAAGTAATAGAGTTTGCAGTCTAAAGAAGCCCCGCAGTCGCGGGGCTTTTTTATTGCCTGTTGCCGGATTTATTTCTGGTCGCGGATCATGCGTTCGATTTCTGCAGACTGATCGTCCTTCTCTTCCCCGGTATTTCCGGGCGAGGATTCGACAGGGACTGCAGGTGCAGCAGGTTGTTCCAGCTGGATCTCGATTTTCGTCGCATCCTGCACTTCCGGCTTGCTGACAAAGCTGGTGACCAGTCCCGGGAAGAAAATCAGGATGCCGACCAGGATCAGTTGGAGCACCACCCAGGGCAATGCGCCCCAGTAGATGTCCGAGCTTTTTACTTCTTTCGGGGCTACGCCGCGCAGATAGAACAGTGCGAATCCGAAAGGCGGGTGCATGAACGAGGTCTGCATATTGGCGCCCAGCAGAACGCCGAACCAGATCAGGTCGATGCCCAGTTTGGCAGCAACCGGTGCCAGCAAGGGGATCACGATGAAAGCAATCTCGAAAAAGTCGAGAAAAAAGGCGAGTACAAAAATGAACAGGTTGACCGCGATCAGAAAGCCGGTGACACCGCCGGGCAGTGACATCAGGTGCTGTTCAATCCACAAGTCGCCATCCATGCCGCGGAACACCAGGCCGAACACGGTAGAGCCAATCAGGATGAAGATCACCATTGCGGTGATGCGCATCGTCGAGTTCATTCCCTGCCAAAGCAGGTTCCAGGTCAGCCGGCGGTGCAGCGCGGCGAGGCCGATGGCGCCGACCGCCCCCATCGCGCCGCCTTCGGTCGGCGTGGCGACGCCCATCACGATGGTGCCGAGCACCAGGAACATCAGCACCAGCGACGGCACCATGCCGCGCAAGACGCGACGCACCAGCGGCCAGCCCTGCAGGGTGCGTGCGGATGCAGGCAGCGGCGGCATTGCATCGGGACGTAATCTCGAGACCACAAACACGAACAGGCAGAACAGCAGCACCTGCATGATGGAGGGGCCGATGGCGCCGGCATACATGTCGCCCACCGAGCGGCCGAGTTGGTCCGCCAGCACGATCAGCACTAGGGAGGGCGGGATCAGCTGGGTGATGGTCCCTGATGCGGCGATGACGCCGGTTGCGAGGCGGATGTTGTAGCCGTAGCGCATCATCACCGGCAGTGAAATCAGGCCCATGGCAATGACCGAGGCGGCGACCGTGCCGGTGATGGCGCCGAGCAGGGCGCCGACAAAAATGACAGCATAGGCAAGACCGCCACGCACTGGACCGAACAGCTGACCGGTGCCTTCGAGCAGGTCTTCCGCCAGTCCACAGCGCTCAAGCACGGCGCCCATGAAGGTGAAGAAGGGGATCGACAGTAGCAGGTCATTGGCGAGAATCCCGAATACGCGTTCCGGAAGGGCCTGCAGAAGGTTCATCTGGAAGATTCCGGACTCGATACCGATGAAGCCGAAGAACAGTCCCACGGCGGCCAGTGAAAAGGCCACGGGGTAGCCGATCAGCATGAATGCGATCAGTCCGCCGAACATCAGCGGTGCCATCAGGTCGCGGGTGATCATTGCAGGGGTCTTTCGTAGTGGGCGTCGAGTGCCAGGTTGCCGGTCAGTGCGGCGACCCGTTTGATGATTTCGGAAATACCCTGCAGGGTGATCAGCAGGAATCCCAGCGGCACCAGCAGTTTGACCGGCCAGCGCAGCAGTCCGCCCGAATTGCCCGAAGTTTCGCCGATGTGGAAGGAGTTGATGAACATCGGCCAGGACAGCCAGCCGATGATGATGGCCATCGGTAGCAGGAAAAACACTCCGCCGAGCAGGTCGACCCACAACCGGGTGCGGTCGCTGTAACGGCTGTACAGGACATCGACGCGAACATGCCCGTTGACTTTCAAGGTATTGGCGGCGCCCAGCATGACCATGCCGCCGAACAGATACCACTGGATTTCAAGCCAGGCGTTCGAGCTCATGTTGAAGCCGTACCGCATCATGGCGTTGCCTGCACTGATCACGCAGGTAATCAGTACCAGCCAGTTGGCGATGAGCCCGAACTTTTCGGTCATCTTGTCGATGAGTATGGAAAAACGGATTAGTGCATCCATTGGCGTATCCGTAAAAAGGGTAAATACAGTCGTGAAATCAACGCAATCCTATAGCAATATTCATGCCCATGTTTGCGGTTCGGGATAATCTGAAAACAGAAAAAATTGCTTTGAAAAAGTATTCTTCCGTTCCGAAATCCGGAGATTAACGATGATCCATCCGACCCCTGGTTTGCGGGGCATGGTCGTGGCCCCGCATGCGCTGGCCTCGCAGTCGGCAGTGAGTGCACCGCGCTGGCCGCTCGGCCGTAACTAGGGCAAACCCGGCGAATCGCTGAAACTGGAATCACGCTTCGATGCGGGTGTGGTGCGCGAATTGAGCGAGCGCGGACACGATGTCGAAATCGTCGGTGCGTACGATGAAACCGTCGGCATGCCGGATGATCATTCCGGCATGCCGACGATGTACTTGAGGGCGGGGCAGATCCGCGCAGCGACGGCGCTGTCGCTGCGTACTGAGTGGAACTAGATTGCGTCGGCAACCGCCTTGCCGAGGTCGGACGTGCTGGCCTTGCCGCCGAGGTCTGGCGTTTTCGGGCCTTCAAGCAGCGCGGTTTCAATGGCCTTGACCACGGCCGCACCTGCATCTTCACAACCCAGGTGATCCAGCATCATTGCGCCGGCCCAGATCATGCCAACCGGGTTGGCGATTTTCCGGCCATAGATGTCAGGAGCGGAACCGTGCACTGGCTCGAACAGCGAAGGAAATTTTTTCTCCGGATTCATGTTCGCTGACGGTGCGATGCCGATCGTGCCGGTAGCCGCAGGGCCCAGATCCGAAAGAATGTCACCGAACAGATTGGAAGCAACAACCACGTCGAACCAGTCCGGGTGCATCACGAAATGCGCGGACAGTATGTCGATATGGTACTGGTCGGTTTTGACGCCGGGATATTTCGCCGCCATTTCCTTGACGCGTTCATCCCAATACGGCATCGAGATCGAGATACCGTTGGATTTGGTTGCCGAGGTCAGGTGTTTTTTCGGGCGCTTGTTTGCCAGTTCATAGGCGAACTTCAGAATGCGGTCGACGCCCGTACGCGAGAAAATGGCTTGCTGGGTGACGAATTCGCGTTCGGTGCCGCCATACATGCGGCCGCCTACCGACGAGTATTCGCCTTCGCTGTTTTCGCGCACAACCCAGAAGTCGATGTCGCCGGGTTTGCGGTCGGCGAGTGGACATTTCATGCCGGGCATCAGTCGCACCGGGCGCAGGTTGACGTACTGGTCATAGCCGCGACGGAAGGGAATCAGCAGACCCCACAGGGAGATGTGGTCGGGCAGCATCGCTGGCCAGCCGACTGCGCCGAAATAAACGGCATCGTGTTTTTCGAGCTGCTTGAGGCCGTCATCCGGCATCATCTTGCCGTGTTTGGCGTGGTAATCGCAGCTCCAGTCGAGTTCATCGAATTTGAACTTGATGTCGAACTTGCGGGCGACAGCTTCCAATACGCGCAGGCCCTCGGGCATGACTTCCTTGCCAATGCCGTCACCGGGAATAACAGCGATACGGAACGTTTTCATTTGCCGATCTCCTCCGAGTGGGTTTGGGGCACCGTCGTTTTGCCGGTGGTGGCTACCAAAACAAAGGGCAGCCGGATGGGCTGCCCTCGTTATTTATGAGGCAAAAAGCATCAGGCCGCGGCTTCTTTGGCTTTGGCCGGCGTGCGTTTGCCGTATTTCTGGTTGAATTTCTCGACGCGGCCGGCAGTGTCGAGGATCTTCTGCTTGCCGGTGTAGAAAGGATGGCAGGCCGAGCAGACCTCGACATGGAGGTCTTTGGCCATGGTCGAGCGCGTCTGCCATTTGTTTCCGCAGCTGCAAGCTACTGAAATTTCAATGTATTCCGGGTGTACGTCGGCTTTCATGGCGGTATCCTGAGCGTGGGGCCCGCAATAAGGCGGGGAAACCGATAATTATCGCGGAATCCGGCTATCAAAGCAAGGGGCACAGTCTCCGACGCCGATTTCCCGGCAAACCGCAGCAACCGGGCAGTTCCAGCCCGGCTACCAGGTTCAGGTCCGCCTTGAAAAGGGTAGTGGCGGGGTGGCGCCGGCTGCGGGCGGTAACGGCGCGAAAGTCGTCATGGCCGGCAGTCTGCAATCCATCAGCGGATGTATTCGGTATTCAGCGTTCCGAGCAGCGCAGTCGACCGTCCGTATTGCTCGTCAACAAGATCAAATTTCGAGCTGGAGAGCGATTCGTATCCCCAGGTGGTCTGATTGACGTAGTAAATTTTTCCAGCGTCAGCCTGGAGATCGATACGGCCACTGTCACCCGCCATGCCGGCAATCTGGTGGCGGCCGGAGGGCACGACCAAGCGCATGAAAGTGGCGCGGTAGGTGGTGCCGATCGGCTGTTCATCCACCCGGATCGGCGCCGGGAAATTCCTGTCATGGACGTGCCGTATCACGTAAATGACGGCACGGTGCGGCACTGTTTCAAAGCGCTTTGCGGCGGCGTCTCCGGCCGGCGGCGGGAGTTGCGCGCAGCCGGCCAGCAGAATTAGCGGGATCAGTAGGAATCGGTTCATGTCTGGCTCCATCACAATAAAAAGTTACCTCCCTGCGACAGGATAATTCCAATCCCGTGCCCGGAGGGGCGGACGGCAAGGATGCAGTCAGGTTAACAGGCGCCTGGAGGCAGTAATTCCCTTTGCCCGGGCGGCGTCGATAAAAACAGGGGTGAGCCGGAAAGGCTGCCGCAAAAACAAAAACACCCGGCGCAGGGCCGGGTGTCGTGGGTCTGGATCAGATGCTGGTGTTGCAGGATGCTGAATCAACCGCGGCGCATCGAATCGAAGAAATCCGCGTTGTTTTTGGTCGCACGGACCTTGTCGAGCAGGAACTCTGTCGCTTCCAGCTCGTCCATCGGATACAGGAGTTTGCGCAGCACCCAGATTTTCTGCAGCACGTCTTTCGGCACCAGCAGTTCTTCGCGACGCGTGCCGGAGCGGTTGACGTTGATCGCCGGGAAAATGCGTTTTTCATACATGCGCCGGTCAAGATGGATTTCCATATTGCCGGTGCCTTTGAATTCTTCGTAGATCACGTCGTCCATGCGCGAACCCGTGTCGATCAGCGCAGTGGCGAGGATGGTCAGGCTACCGCCTTCTTCAACATTGCGCGCGGCGCCGAAGAACCGTTTCGGGCGTTGCAGCGCGTTGGCATCCACGCCGCCGGTCAGCACCTTGCCGGAGGCCGGCACCACGGTGTTGTAGGCGCGGGCGAGGCGGGTGATCGAGTCGAGCAGGATCACCACGTCTTTTTTGTGTTCAACCAGGCGCTTGGCTTTTTCGATCACCATTTCGGCGACCTGCACATGGCGGCTGGCGGGTTCATCGAAGGTCGAAGACAGGACTTCGCCTTTCACCGAACGCTGCATCTCGGTGACCTCTTCCGGGCGTTCATCGATCAGCAGAACGATCAGCACGACTTCCGGATGGTTGGCGGTAATGGCGTGGGCAATGTGCTGCATCAGCACGGTTTTGCCGGCCTTGGGCGGGGACACGATCAGGCCGCGCTGGCCCTTGCCGATGGGGGCGATGATGTCGATTATGCGGCCGGTGAAGTTTTCCTCGGCCTTGATGTCACGTTCGAGTTTGAGATGTTCGGTCGGGTGGTACGGCGTCAGATTCTCGAACAGAATCTTGTGCTTGGAATTTTCGGGCGAGTCGTCATTGACCTTGTCGACTTTCACCAGCGCGAAATAACGTTCGCCTTCTTTCGGTGTGCGGATTTCACCTTCGATGGTGTCGCCGGTATGCAGATTGAAGCGGCGGATCTGTGAGGGCGAAACGTAAATATCGTCGGTGCCGGCCAGATACGAGGTATCCGGGGAACGCAGGAAACCGAATCCGTCGGGCAGCACTTCGAGCGTGCCACCGCCGAAGATGGATTCCCCTTTTTTCGCCTGGTTTTTAAGCAGCGCGAAAATCAGTTCCTGCTTGCGAAGTCGGTTGGCGCCGTCGATCTCGTTCTTGACGGCCATATCGACGAGTTCGCCGACGTGGAGATTTTTAAGGTCGGATAAATGCATGGACTTCGGGCGCTGATCGCGGGAAACGGGGGAAAGGAACAGGGAAATTTAACGGGGGAAAGGCGGTGCTGCATGAAACGGTGCCAACGCCTGAATTATCTTTTGCTGCTTTCGGTATTGGGCCTGCCGGTTTGCGGCGGCCCATTGGTCAGGCGTTTACGAAGCGTATAGTGTTCAGATATGACTGTCAATAAACGCGGTCAGCTGGGATTTTGAGAGGGCGCCGACCTTGGTGGCCTCGACCGAACCGTTCTTGAAGAGCATCAGCGTCGGAATGCCGCGGATGCCGTACTTCGGCGGCGTGGCCTGGTTGTCGTCGATGTTCAGCTTGGCCACTTTCAGTCGGCCCGAATATTCGCGGGCGACTTCATCAAGGATCGGCGCGATCATCTTGCAGGGGCCGCACCATTCCGCCCAGTAGTCCACCAGCACCGGGGTCGCCGATTGCAGCACCTCGGGATCAAAAGAATCATCGGTTACGTGATGAATATGCTCACTCATATTGGTCCTGCCTTGTCGGGTATGGAAAATTTGCTGCGGGGCCGCAGCAACGAATGGAAAAGCCATGCTATCCAAAAACCCCGCACTTGGGAAGCCGCGCACCGCTTTGGGGTGCGGCGTTTCCTGATATCTGCCATCTGGTAAAATGGGGTCACCCTCAGCCATTTCAACCTGGTTTTTCAGGAATTTCCATGACTTACGTTGTTACCGAGTCCTGCATCAAGTGCAAATACTCCGATTGTGTCGATGTTTGCCCCGTGGATTGTTTCCGCGAAGGGCCGAACATGCTGGTGATCGACCCCGACGAATGTATCGACTGCACGCTTTGTGTGGCGGAATGCCCGGTTGAGGCCATTTTTGCCGAGGATGACGTGCCCGACGATCAGCGCGAATTCACGGCACTGAATGCCGAAATGGCCAAGGTCTGGAAACCGATCATCGAGAAAAAAGATGCGCCCGCCGATGCTGACGAGTGGGCAAAGGTCAAAGCGAAAAAGCATCTGATCGAGAAGTAAGAGCGCACACAGCGCCGTTGCGGCGGCAGGTTTATCATCCTTGCCCATGGCTGCCGCCGCTGCTTTTTCCACGATTTCCCGCGATGAGGTTTTTGACCGGCTGACGCAGTCAGCGGCGGGATCGCTTTGTGTTGTAACGCCCAACCAGCGCCTGTCGCTGGTACTGCAGCGCGAATTCGGCGAACACCAGGTGGCGCAGGGCCGGGTCCTTTGGGAATCTGCGGACATTCTGTCCTGGTCGGGATTTCTCGAGCGCGCCGGCGATGACGCTCGATATGCCGATGTTGCGCCAATGCCGCTGCTGCTCTCTCAGGCGCAGTCACACGCCCTGTGGGAGCATCTGCTGCGTGCATCACCATCTGGCGAAGCATTGCTCGCAGTTGCCGATGCGGCACGCCTGGCTCATGAAGCCTGGCAACTCAGCCGCGCCTGGAGGCTGGAGCCACAACTGTGCAGCGCCGCACAGAACGAAGATAGCAAAGCCTTTCAGGATTGGGCGCCGCGATATGAACGGATCCTTCAGCGCAACGGGTTGATGGATGCGGTGGAACTGGCGGACCGTGTGCTGCCGCTGATGAGCGATGGCAGCATCCGCAGACCGCAGGTGCTGGTGGTCTACGGCTTCGACAGTTTTACGCCGCAACAGTATGAATTTCTCGGCCGTTTGCAGCATGCCGGCAGCGAGGTTTTGCTCGCCGGCCCGCAAGTGCATGCCGGCCGTGTCTTGCGTAAGCCCTGCACCGATGCTGAACAGGAAATCCGTCTGGCGGCTGCGTGGGCACGGACCCGGCTGGAGGCCGGACACCAGCGCATCGGTGTCGTGGTGCCGGATCTAGCTGCGCGCCGTGCTGCTGTCGTGCGTCTGTTCAGTGCGACCATGGCGCCGGATTACGCATTGCCCGGTGCGACGTCCCGCATCTTGTCTTTCAATCTTTCGCTGGGCGTGTCCTTGACCGACTATCCGCTGGTCAATACCGCCATGTTGTTGCTTGAACTTGCCGGTCGCGATACCGAATTCGAGCGCGCAAGCCGCGTGTTGCGCTCACCGTTTATTGCCGGCGCCGAAACCGAACGCACGGCGCGCGCGCGGCTGGATGTCGAACTGCGTGGCCGTGTTGAACCTGCAGTGACGCTGGAACGTCTGCAGTATCTTGTGGCAAGACATGGCGCGGACTGTCCGCGACTGGCACGGCATTTGACGGTGCTGGCCGAGTTCCGCAAAAACCGCCTGTTCGGTACGCAGGCGCCTTCGATGTGGGCGCGCGCCATTTCGGAAGCGCTGGCAGCAGCCGGATTTCCCGGAGAGCGGGCGCTGGATTCTGCGGAATACCAGACGCTGAAGCGCTGGCATGACGTGATTGCCGGATTCGCCGCACTGGATCGTGTCGTGCCGCGCATGGCTTATGCGGAAGCACTGTCGCGGTTGCGGCGGATGGCGGCGGACATGCCGTTTCAGCCGGAATCGCCCGATGTGCCGATCCAGATTCTCGGTGTGCTGGAAACCTCAGGACTGACTTTCGACAGCCTGTGGGTGATGGGGCTCGATGACGAACACTGGCCGCCACCGCAGCGCCCCAATCCTTTTCTGCCGCTGGCGGTGCAGCGTGCTGCGGGACTGCCGCAATCCTCACCGGTCGATGCGTTGGCGGCGGCTCGCGTCATCACCGCACGCTGGTGTTCCTCTGCGGATGAAGTGGTGCTGAGTCATGCGCTGCAGGAGGATGATCGTAAACTGCGCCCCAGCGCCTTGATTGCCGCAGTGGATGCCGGGCAGCCTGAAGTCCGGGACTATGCCGATTTTCGCGCGGCGATTCATGCGTTGCGCAATATTGAACGGTTCCCGGATGAAAAGGCGCCGCCGCTTGCCGATGTACATGTCGCCGGCGGCGGTACCGGGCTGCTCAAGGATCAGGCAGCCTGTCCTTTCCGCGCGCTGGCCCGGCATCGTCTGCAGGCTGAAGCGCCGGAAGTGCCGCATGCCGGGCTTGATTCCTTGGAGCGCGGCACGCTGGTGCATAACGTGCTGGCGAAAGTGTGGGCGCAGTTGCGCAGCAGCGAGGCGCTGCAGGCATTGAGTGCTGATGCGCTAAATATGCTGCTGGATGCCGCAGCCGATGCGGCCATGGAGCGCATCCGGCGCGAGCGCCCGACTGCACTGTCTGGTCGTTTTGCCGATATCGAAAAGCGGCGCCTGATGAATCTTGCGCGAGACTGGCTCAATGAGGACCGCAGGCGCAGTGCATTCACCGTGCTGGCGGTCGAGGATAAACGCGGCATGGCCATCGGCGGACTGCAACTCAATGCGCGGCTTGACCGCGTTGATGAAACCGCCGACGGGCGCCGCATCATCATTGATTACAAAACCGGTAAATCCCATGCCGGCGACATGCTCGGCCAACGCCCCGAAGAGCCGCAGTTGCCGCTGTATCTGCTGACTGCAGAACCGGATGCTGCCGCTGTGGCTTTTGCGCAGGTGCGCACCGGAAAGATGGCCTATGTCGGACTGGCGCGAGACGGTGATTTGTTGCCCGGAATCAAAGCGCATGCCGATTCCAAACACAATGAACAGTATCCGGCGTGGACGGATCTGGTGGCGGCCTGGGGTGAGGATTTGGAGCGCATCGCGCTGCAGTTTGCCGACGGTATTTCCGCAGTGGATCCCAAACGCTATCCGCAGACCTGCCAGTATTGTGATCAGCAGCCGTTTTGCCGCATCCGAGAACGTTTCGGTGAGTCGGTGATTGACGGGGAGGGCGGCGAATGACGGCGGCCATTCCTGATCTGGTCCAACGCCGCGAGGCGCTGGACCCGAGTCGTTCGTTCATCGTCCAGGCGCCCGCCGGCTCGGGCAAAACCGAGCTGCTGATCCAGCGTTATCTGCTGTTGCTTGCGCGTGTCAACAACGCGGAAGAAATAGTTGCAGTCACCTTCACCAAAAAAGCTGCCGGTGAAATGCGCGAGCGCGTGCTGCAGGCGCTCGCCGATGCGCAGTCGGAGAAAGCGCCCGAATCCGAACATGAAAAGCTGACCCTGCAGTTGGCGGCAGCGGCGCTGAAGCGCGATCACGAGGCCGGCTGGCATCTCGTCGACAATCCCGCGCAGCTACGCATCCAGACCATTGATTCCTTGTGCGCCGGCCTGACGCGGCAGATGCCGGTGTTGTCGGGTTTCGGTGCGCAGCCTGACAGCGTCGAAGATGCCGAAATCCTCTATCGGCAGGCTGCGCAGGCAACGATTGCGCTGGTGAATGAGAACGCTGCTGTTGCGACCGATGTTGAAACCGTCCTCGCACATCTCGACAACGATGTCGCACGAACTGAAGACCTGCTGGCCGATATGCTGGCGCGGCGTGATCAATGGCTGCGTCATGTGCATGGCCGTGAGCGGGATGAACTGGAGGCGGCATTGCAGCATGCCCGCGATCAAGCTCTTGAGCGTTTGCGCAATGCAGTGTCGCATGCCGTCGAGGCCGAATGGTCCGCACTGGCCGACTACGCCTTCGGTAATCTGGGGCTGGGGCATTTTTCCGATGATGTTGAAGGCTGGACGGCGCTGGCCGGCATATTCCTGACTGCTGACGGATCATGGCGCAAGCGCCTGACCAAAAACGAAGGTTTTCCCGCGGGCAAAGAAGCCCAGCCCTGGAAAGAGCGTGCTCTGGCTTTGTTCGCGGCGCCGGATCAGACGCAGGATCTGCGCATGGCGCTGGCGGAGATGCGCCTGCTGCCCCCGGCGCAATACAGCGACAGCCAGTGGCAAGTACTTGGCGCCATCCTGCGTCTGCTGCCGCGGGCGGTCGCGCAGCTGAAACTGGCGTTCCAGTCGCGCCGGCAAGTCGACTTCACCGAAGTTGCGCAGAGAGCGCTGCTGGCGTTGGGCAGTGAAGATGCGCCGACCGATCTGACGCTCGCGCTGGATTACCGCATTCATCATCTGCTGATCGACGAATTCCAGGACACTTCGATCAGTCAGTGCGAACTGGTGGCACGGCTGACCGCCGGCTGGCTCCCGGATGACGGACGTACCGTTTTCGCGGTTGGTGACCCGATGCAGTCAATCTACCGTTTCCGTGAAGCGGAGGTCGGCCTGTTCCTGCATGCGCGCGCTGAAGGTATTGCCGGCGTCGAACTGCATCCGATTGCGCTGTCATCGAATTTCAGGTCGCAGTCGGGCATTGTCGATTGGGTCAATGCCGCCTTTGCACGCGTTCTGCCGGCGACAGAAAACATGGTTTCCGGCGCGGTGCCGTACACCGCTTCGGTGCCGACCCGTGCCGCATTGCCCGGTACTGCCGTGCATGTACATCCCCTGTTCGATGATGACGGCGCGGCGGAAGCACGGCTGGTTGCGGACATCGTACTTGCTGCGCGTGCCGCGGATCCGGCGGCGAAGGTGGCGATACTGGCGCGCACCCGCGGGCATCTGCGCGCCATTGTTCCGGCGCTGAAGGCGGCGAAACTGCGTTTCCGTGCCATCGATGTCGAGCCGTTGGGCCAGCGTCCGGTGGTGCAGGATCTGCTGGCGCTGACCCGAGCGCTGGCTCATCCGGGTGACCGCCTGGCCTGGCTCGCAGTCCTGCGTGCGCCGTGGTGCGGTCTGACACTTGCGGATCTGCACGCGCTGGCTGCGGACAATGCCGCAATCACTTTGTGGGATGCGCTGGAAGATGCATCGCGCCTTGCGCAACTTTCTGCCGATGGCCGTGCGCGCGCCGAACGTGTATCGGCTGCGCTGGCACCCAGCCTGCTGCAGCGCCGTCGTGCGCCGCTGCGCGAGCAGGTGGCGGGGGCGTGGTTTGCGCTGGGCGGACCGGCCTGCGTCGAATACGAAACCGATCTCGAAGACGCGGAAGTGTTTTTCCGTGATCTCGACCGGCATGAGGAGGCCGGGGAACTGCCGGACCGTGCTGCGTTTGAGGACGGTCTTGGCGAGCTTTATGCGCTGGCCGATGTCGAGGCCGACGATACGTTGCAGATCATGACCATCCACAAGGCCAAGGGTCTGGAATTCGATGTCGTGATCTTGCCGGGGCTGGCGCGGACGCCCCGCAGCGATGAGAAAAAACTGTTTCTGTGGACCGAGCAGCCGGACGTTCGCGGCGCGACGGAACTGCTGCTCGCGCCGATCAATGCCGCAGGTGACGATGGTGATGCGATTTACCAGTGGATCGCGCGTTTCCATGCCGAGAAGCAGGCGCTGGAGGACGGGCGGCTGCTGTATGTGGCGGCGACCCGTGCCAAACGGCAGTTGCATCTGTTCGGCAACGTCAGCCTAGCGCAGGATGATGAAGGGCGGCGCATCAAGGCGCCATCGTCGCGGTCGCTGCTCGGCAAGTTGTGGCCGGTGGTGTCGCCGCAGTACGAAGCCGCGCTGCCGGCCATCGACCCGCCGTCGCAGGACGGCGGCGCACAGCCCTTGGTGATTGATCAGCAACTGCGCCGGCTGCGATCCGGCTGGCAACGACCCGGGCCGCCGCCGGCTGCCGCATGGACACCGCCGCCGGAATCCGCGCGTGCGCAGGATGACCTCGAATTCTCCTGGGTCGGCGAAACCGCGCGTCATGTCGGCAGCGTCGTACATCGCTGGCTGCAACGCATTGCCGACGAGGGTGGGGCCGGCTGGGATGCGGCGCGCATTCATGCGCTGGGGCCGGCGATCCGGCTGGCGCTGGCGGCACAGGGTGTCGGCGAAGCCGAGATCCCCGATGCGGCCGCACGCGCACAGCAGGCGCTGATCCGCTGCGTCAGTGATGAGCGCGGCCGCTGGGTGCTGGGTGCGCAGGCGCAGGGACGCTCCGAGCTGCGGCTTACCGGCTTGGTTGACGGCCAGCGCATCAATGCCGTGATCGACCGCACTTTCGTCGATGCGCAGGGCGTGCGCTGGATCATTGATTACAAGACCAGCACCCACGAGGGCGCTGATGTCGATGCCTTCCTCGACAACGAGCAGCTGCGCTATCGCGGCCAGCTCGAACGTTATGCCCGGCTGATGCAGGCCGGCGGTGATCAGTCGATCCGGCTGGGACTTTATTTCCCCTTGCTTGGCGGCTGGCGCGAATGGCCTTGCGAAACGCGCTGAGAGGCGTCGCGGTTGCAGCAGCAGACGATACCCATTAGCATCAAACTCCCTCGCAGTCCGGCAGTCAAAAAAGCAGTCACAAACCAGAACAATCCGAGGAATACAAAATGATCAATCGTGCAATCCTGAGCGGTGTCGCTGCCGCGATTGTGGCCATCGCGCTGCAATTGACGCCTGTACAGGCAATGGCCCAAGGCAAATATCCCGAACGTACCCTGCGGCTGGTCGTGCCCTTCGCGCCCGGCGGCGTCAATGACATCATCGGCCGGCGCTGGGCGCAGGACATGTCGCGCCTGATCGGGCAGAGCATCATTGTTGAAAACCGCGCCGGCGCTTCCGGCGGCATCGGCTCGCAGGAAGTGGCGCGCGCCAAGCCCGACGGCTACACCATGCTGATTGCCAACACGACAACCCATGTACTGAGTCCGCTGGGCAATCCGAAGCTCGGTTATGACCCGCTGAAGGATTTTACGCCGCTGGGCATCATTACGCTGGTGCCGACGGGCGTCGCCGTGCATCCGTCATTGCCACCAAAGACGCTGAAGGAACTCGCGGCATTTGCCAAAAAGAATCCCGGCAAACTGTCTTTCGGTTCGGCGGGTACCGGCAGCATCACTCATCTCACCGGTGAACTGTTCAAGAAACTCAACGGCGACCTCAACATCGTGCACGTGCCGTACAAGGGTGCAGGCCCGGGCTTGACCGACCTCGTCGCCGGACATATTCCGATGTATACGCCGACGATCAGCTCGGCGCCGCTGGAGTATCACAAGCAAGGCCGCATCCGCATGTTGGCGATCTGTTCCGAAGAGCGGTTGAAGGCGGTGCCCGATGTGCCCACCGCGATCCAGGCTGGCATGCCGGAACTGGTGGTTCAGGCCTTTAATGCGATCTTCCTGCCGCCGAATACGCCGAAGCCGATTGTCGATACGCTCGCCCAGGCCAATCAGAAAGTGTTGGCATCGGCTGACATGCAGGAGTTTCTGCGCAAGGCCGGCGCTGAGGCGGTGACAACCTCATCGCCGGAGCGCGCGACGCAGTTCCTGCAGAAAGAGTTGAAGCGCTGGGCGCCGATTGTGCGTGAGACCGGCATCGAATAAGCCGGTTTGCTGGACATCTACAACTATTTGTTTTTAATGGAAAAATCATGAAATCCTGCTGGATCGTCACCAAGGATCACAAAAACTTTCTCGAATTCCGCGATGTGCCGGTGCCGCAGCCCAAGGCCGGCGAGCTGGTCATCAAGGTTCACGCATCCGCGCTGAACCGCGGCGAACTGTTCGTCGGCGGCGTGGTTCATGGCGGCCCGGAAAAACTCGGCGGTGGTGAAGCCTCCGGCGTCGTGCACGCGATCGGTGAAGGCGTTACCGGCGTCAAGGTCGGCGATGCGGTGTTCGGCCGTGTGCGCGGCGGTTTTGCTGAATACGCGGTGATGGACATTGCGCAGATGATGCCCAAGCCCGCGCATCTGTCGTGGGAAGAAGCTGCGGCGATCCCGATCAGCTTCATCACTGCTTGGGAAATGATTTACCAGTTCGGCAAACTGCAGAAGGGCGAGACCGTGCTGATCATGGGCGTGTCGTCTGGTGCGGGCATGGCGAGCATCCAGCTGGCGAAACTGATCGGCGCGCGTTCCATCGGTACTTCCGGTTCGCAGGAAAAAATCGACAAGCTGAAAACCATCGGCCTCGATTTTGGCATCGCCACGCGCAAGCCGGATTTTGCCGACAAGGTCAAAGAGCTGAACGGCGGCAAAGGCATCGATCTGGTGATCAACTGTGTCGGCGGTTCGGTATTTGCCGAGTGCATGCGTACGCTGGGATACCGCGGCCGGCTTGCCACCGTCGGTTATGTCGATAATGTGTTCAAGGCCGAAATTGATCTCAATGCGGTACACGCCTGGCGACTGGAAGTGTTCGGCGTATCCAATGCGCATCTGCCGGCAGCCGGCAAGGCAGAGGCAGCGGCCGGCTTCAAGCGCGATGTGCTGCCGGCGATCATGGATGGCCGCATCAAGCCGCTGATCGACAGTATTTTCAGTTTTGACGAACTCCCTGCGGCAAAAGCACGCATGGACAGCAGCGCGATGGTCGGCAAGATTGCTGTCAAGATCGCCTGACGGCAGGTGCTGCAGAAAGCAAAAAAGCCGCCCCCCGTGAGGGGCGGCTTTTTTATTGGAGCCTGAAAACTCAGTCGGCTTTGGCGCCCGAGGCCTTGACCACGGCTGCCCACTTCGGGATTTCCGCTTCAATCAGTTTGCGGAATTCCTCGGGGTTGCCGGGATTCACTTCAACGCCGGAAGCGGCGAGGCGGGTTTTCACATCGGGCTGGGCCAGCGAGTCGAGTGTGGCTTTGCTGAGGATGGCGACGACCGGCGCCGGGATGCCTGCCGGGCCGACGATGCCGTACCACGCCACCGCGGCGTAACCCGGAAGTCCGGCTTCGGCAATCGTCGGCACATCGGCTATGGCGGCAACGCGGGTCGGCGAAGTCACGCCCAATCCGCGCAGGCGACCGGTCTTGATCATCGGAATCGCCGATGACACGCTGGCGAACTGGATGTCGGTCTGCCCCGAGATCAGTGCGGTCAGCGCTTCCGATGCGCCCTTGTAGGCGACATGCACGGTTTTCACGCCGGCCATGCTGTTGAAAAGTTCCGCCGACAGATGGACCGAGGTGCCTGCACCGGAAGTGCCGTAGTTCAGTACTCCGGGTTTGGCCTTGGCGAGCGCAATCAGTTCTTTTACCGATTTTGCCGGAACGCTCGGATTGAGCACCAGCACGTTTGGGCTGTCGCCGACACGGGCAATGGTGGTGAAACTGTTCAGCGGGTGATAGTTGAGTTTGGAGTACAGGCTGTAGTTGATCGCCTGCGTGCCGATGGTACCCATGAACAGCGTGTAGCCGTCGGGCGGACTTTTTGCCGTCAGCTCTGCGGCGATGTTGCCGCCGGCGCCGGCGCGGTTATCGATCACCAGCGGCTGGCCGAGGCGTTCACGTAGCGCCGGTTCCATCGCGCGGGCAATCACGTCAGCCGCGCTGCCGACGGTGAACGGAATCAGCATACGCACTGCGCGGTTGGGGAAATTCTGGGCCTGCGCCATATTGGCAGCGCAAAGTCCTGCGGCGATCAGCATTGCTGCACGCAACTTGTTCATGCGATTACGTTTCATCGGTTCTTCTCCCGAATTGTTTGAGGTGTAGCCTAGCATGCGTCGAATGATGTTTGCACGCTGCGCTGCGCGACAAACTATGATCAGGATCAAATCCCCGGCGACAGGATGCGTCGACAATTCCGGAACCCCGCGTCCATGGAGACTGTCATGAAGAATTCACTACGTTATGCCCTCGCTGCGCTGGCGGTTTGGCCGGCAACCGCACTGACCCAGCAGCAGAAAATCACGCCGCCGATTGCGGTCTACTGGATGAGCGTTGATACCACGAGCGGCCTGCCGATGGGCGGCATGGGTGGTGGCGGTGGTCCGTCGGCAATGGATATCGGCCGGATGATGCTGGGCGGTGGCATGGACGGCGGACCGAATCGCACGATGTGGCTGGAGCTTGGATCACAGCGCAGTGCGTCGGGCACGCCGGCAGCGGCGCACGAGATCCCGGCAGGCTTGAAGATGGGCGCCAGCCTGCGGCTGGAAACGCCGCAACGTCAGCGTGCGGAACCGCGTGAAGACGGCATGCCGGAGAACTTCGAAAAGCCGCGCGGCCGCATGCTTATTTTCTGGGGCTGCGGTGAACAAGCGGGCGCCGGCCAGCCCTATGTCGTTGATTTTTCGAAACTCGCTCAAGGAGATGTGCCGCAGGGTTTGATCAGCCGCCGCGTCAACGTGCCGCGCGGGCCGTCGGCTTCGCGCAGCAAGACCTACGGCGACTGGCCCAATCAGCGCGACGGCCAGCGTGTGCCGGGTGATGCTTCCCTGCGCGGTGACCATCAGGTCAAGGGCAACTATTCGCCGGACATCCGGTTTTCACTCGCCGACAAATACGATTTCATGGAGCCGGTGACTGTGGCACAGGCGAAATCCGGCGGCGGCGTCCGCCTGTCCTGGAACAGCGTTGCCAATGTCAACGGCTATTTCGCAACGGCGATGGGCGGCAAGGAGGGCACGGAAGACGTCGTGTTCTGGAGTTCCAGCAACAGCCGTGAGTTCGGCGACCAGTTGATGAACTGGCTGCCGCCGGGCGAAGTCGCGCGGCTGATCAAGGAACGCGTGGTGATGCCGGCATCGACGACGGAGTGCGTGGTGCCGGCGCAGTTTGTCGCTGCTGCGCCCGCAGCCTTCTTGCGTTTCATCGCTTATGGTGATGAGGCCAACTTCGTGCATCCACCACGTCCCAAAGATCCCAATGCCGTTTGGAACCAGGAGTGGGCGGCCAAGGTGCGGTTCAAATCCACCGCTGCAGCATTGCTCGGTGAAGAAGGCATGGGCGGCAGCGGATTGCGGTCGCGCAGCGGCAGCGCTGCATCGGGCGGCAGTTCGGCGACGCCCAATCCGGCAGATGCCGTGCAGGAAGGTGTGAAAGCACTGAAAGGGCTGTTCGGGTTTTAGGCCTCCGAATAGACAGGGTAGTGGCTGCCTATTACAATCGTCAGGTCATTGGGGAGTAGCCGCCCTCCGAGAGAGGTGCTTGCGTCAACACACTTGGCCCCCCCGGGCCATGGCGCAAGCGGTTTCCTGACTTGGCAAGACCTTTGACCATATCGCCTTCGGACTGGCCGGAGAAGCGGTTTGGTCATTCGTCTTCAACCGGCCAAGGAGTTTGCATTGGAAGCCTTTCTCATGTCCACCGGTATCGTGGCCCTCGCTGAAATCGGCGACAAGACCCAGTTGCTGTCTTTCATCCTCGCTGCAAAATTCCGCAAGCCATGGCCGATCTGTTCCGGCATTCTGGTCGCAACCCTGTTCAATCATGCCCTCGCCGGCGTGGTCGGCGCGTGGATCACGTCAATTCTCGGTCCCGAGACCCTGCGCTGGATTCTCGGCATTTCGTTTATTGCGATGGCGGGGTGGATGCTGATCCCCGACAAGTTTGACGAGAACGATGCCAAATTCCCGAAGGCCGGTGTGTTTGTCACGACGCTGATCGCGTTCTTTCTCGCCGAGATGGGGGACAAGACGCAGATTGCCACGG
>Ga0222713_10000171_pt1 | contig 70262 bp, 95 predicted proteins | sample C33_649DmetaG_FD_165061 | JGI IMG/M metagenome (GOLD analysis project Ga0222713, IMG submission 165061) | Estuarine water microbial communities from San Francisco Bay, California, United States - C33_649D | ecosystem: Environmental > Aquatic > Marine > Unclassified | place: USA: California...
GAGGGTATTGAAGCGGTTCGCCTTGGCAGTGGAGTTGTATTCTGCATGCAAATTAGCCGGTAAGAGCTTTTTGGCAATCTTGTTCTGCTCTTCGGTGGGTATGGTCGCCCAGGCGCGTCGCGTCTGTACACCCTCACTTGTCGTCTTCTCTACGCGCCCATTATTCAGGAACGTATAGAAGGTGCCGTTCACCAACACGTCATACGCCCGGTTGAGTTTGTTGGACACACCAGACTTGTTCTGGATCAGGGCAATCAGACGAGCCGGCGCCATCTTCGCATTCGCCTCTGGGATGTTCATGTTACGGGCGATGGACAAGAGCTCAGCCTTGGTCAGGCGGGTCGCCTGGCGGTTATTGATGCGGAGGATACGGTTCAGACCCATCTTTATCACGTGCTGCAGGCCCGGCTTGAAGCTGTTATTGCCGACTGTAACCACGTTCGTCTTGACGTTGGCCGGGATCTTGAAGATGGCCCGGACGGTCGCGGGGATGTTACGCCCTGCGTCCATGTACGCCTTGATGACCGTCTTGCGCCCGGCGGCAATTCCAGCCGGTACAGCGAACCAGTACGGCTGCTTGCCCGGACCGGGCCGCACGTAGAACCCATTCTTGGTGGCGTTCCAGCTCGGCGCACGGCGGTTCTTGGGGGCTGCCGCCTTCTTGACTGACGTGGCCGCTGCGTTCGCAAGGGGGTGACCAGCCCGGATAAAGGCGTTCAGAGTCGCACGAGGGATGGGCACGCGCGCATTCGCAAACGCCTTGGCAACCTTGGGCCCCACACCCGACATGTTCAGGGCGCCGCGGTTGACCCACTCACCCGACTGGAGCTCCTTCTCCATCTTGCGCCATTTGTACAGGCGCGGCTTGCCGTTGGTGCCTGGCCGGACGTAAAACCCCTGGGGTGGCGTCATATTCCAGGACGATGCGAGAGGGTTCCGGTTCGCCAGCTTGGCCTTCTTGGTAGCGGCAGCCTGTACCCCCGGACGCCGAATGGCCGCCTCCTTGCCGAGATTCATAGCCAAAAACGCCACCAGGTCGTATTTCGGACCAAAAAACTCCTTGAAGAGTTGGCGGGGAGCGTCACGCTCGGACGGGTCTTTGATACCCGTGAAGAGGACTGTGCCGTTCTGGAAAAACTGGTACGTCCACTTGGGGTTCTTGAGCTTGAGGACGATGGCAGGCGGGCCGCCCACTGCCGCATCGTAGGTGCCTACGCGTTCGACCATAGTCTTGGGAAGCGTCAAGAGCTGCTCACGGAGGTCATCGAGAATGAAAGGTCTATTGACGTAGAAAATGCCATCAATCTTTTTGTAAGTGGGCGGCGCTTGGGCGAGGAACTTGGGCGCCCAGCCGTTCCGGACGATGGCCAAGATGGCTGCTTCGTAGTTGCCCAGTCCCATGACGTCAAAGTACTTGTCGGTCAGGACTATGGTCTGCTGACCCTTCTTGGCTACAATCTTATCGACATCTTCAGAGTCGCCTATCCATCCCTGACCAGGGACCCAACGGACGACTGGCTTTTTGAAACTCCCCTTGTAGCCCATAATCTCCGAGAAGCCCTTGGGGGTCGACTCGAATACAGAACGGAAATTCGTGGGCAACTTAAAGGTGACTATCTTGGCCGTCAGGGCTGAGGCCGAAGTCTTCCAGCTTCCCTGACTGTTTGTAAAAACGCGCTTCTTCCGGAAGATCGACTGGATCTTCCGGGCGGCCGCGGTTCTGGGGGTGTTCCCCGGCATTCTACTACTTTAGAACATTTTATTCGTCGTTCTTGAAATCCAGACCGTAAATTATAGGCTGGGTCGCGTACGCCTGTCCTTGGTACATCTTGGACTCGACGCGAACCTCGAGCTCCTTTGAGCTGAACGGTCCGGCGTAAAAGTCTGGGTTGAACTTGAACGTGCCCAGGTTGTTTTCACGACAGTGCTGGTTGAACTGAGCGACGAATATCTTCTGAGGTACGAAGAATTCCGGACCGAACTTGAACTTCTCCGAGCACAGGAAGTGCTGGAGCGAGTTCGTAACGGTCGCCACCTGGCTTCGGATAGTCTTGAAGTACTTGGGCAGTACGTTCCAGATGTCCTTGTCGGCGTACTTTGCCGCGTAGTCCAGATAGGCCCGCAGACACTTGCAAAGGATGGCGGGCATCTCAGCCTCGAGCTTGTACTCGAGGTGCGGATCAGCCACGTCAGGTGCGATTTGGCGACCAAAATTGACCGTGGCCAGGCGACGCAGGATCGAACCCGAATTGTCCTTCCAGTTCGGCACCTCATTTCCACCCAAAATTCCAGGGGTCGTCCATTGCATGCTCAGGGCCGTCTCGCATTTGCGCGCAATGCTGACGTCCTCGCCAGACACCAAAGACTGAAACTCAGCCTGCTCGAGCTGCAGGTCACCCTTGATCTCGGGGCTGATGAACATGAACCCCTTGTAGATGCTCGAAAGGCCAAACTTCTTCTCGATGTTGTTCGAGAGGGTCGCAACGTCTTCACACTCGTAGAACCGACGGGCCACCTTGGTGATCAGGGTCGACTTGCCTGACTGGGCGATACCCTTGAGGAAGGGGATGACCTGCCAGCCGTCCAGCTCGTTCACATCGAAGCACAGGCGCCCCATGAAGACGTAGACCCACCGAGCCACATCCTCTTCGAAGCGCTGATAGTCTAAAACCTTCTGCATGTGGGGCGTCGGGATGTCATACCAGTCCTCGACGTCATCGTACGGATCGAAAGGTTGGTCGAAGTACTTGCACGAGACGAGCGTCGGGTCCAGATCCTCAAACTCCGTGCCGTCATAACGGTAAAACTTCATCTGACGACGACCAGAAGCGTCTTTTATCATCTCAAGGGGCCGGGCGTCGAGCAGACCGTTCTGGAAGGACCAGACGTGACGGTCCTTTTTGATTTCAGAAAACTGAATATCCTTGCAGTTGGTCAAGTGACGGATGACGTCATGGGCCATGTTCCCGCGGTTCGTCAAGTTCAGCCACATCTCGGCGTTGTCCTCCTTCTGGGTCTCATCATAGACAAAGTCCTTGATCTCCTTGACCGGCTTCCAGGCTCGGGTGTTGCGAATTTCCTTACAACACTGGTCACGGTAACGACGGTAGCCATTACGGTACGCCTGTTTCAGAAGGAAAATGAGGAGCTTCTGGTACGACGTGGCGTCCTTCTCGATGTCCATATCCACGTCAGGGTTCTCGACCATAGGCTTGTTGAACATCTTGTACTCGGCGTCATTTTCAATAAACTTATTGACGATGGCTTTGTAGCACTCCTTGAAGCGCTTGATACGGCGCTCAAAGGTCATCGGGTTCGCGTTGATGTCCTGGGTCTCAATCTTACTGATCTCGAGCAGTTCGGCCCTGGCGAGCATGTAACCACAGATATCGATAATGCGACGTTTATTCACCTGGAGGCGCTCGAGATCCTCCTTGTCGATATCCACGGGGAGGCCGTTCGGATCCCGGTTTGGTGACGCCGGGAGCCACTTGGCCGCGAGTAGTTTGAAAATTTCTTGGCGCTTGTCTCCGTTCTGAAGATCCAGATGGAGATTACGCTCGCATTCTATGAGCTTCTTGTTGAGGTCCTCAGGCGTCCACGAGTTGATTTCTTTCTGGTAGGCACTTCCCTCTGTAGCCTTTTTGGTGGTGGTGGAGCCCTTGGTTGCCATTGATACAACTGGCGGCGACTTTTTTAAGCGGGGGCTGCGATGTGCTGCGGCTCGACTGGGGCCGGGCACACACACGGCTTGGCCGCCGACAGGCTAGACAGAATTTTGACTAGAATTTTGTTCTGCATTTCCATGCACTGGGCGATTCTCTCAGTCGCATCTTTCAGACCGACCAGGGTCGTGGCGATAGTCTCACCCTCCTCGGTCGCGAGCAGAGACCCAAGAGCCTCGAACATATCCATGCCGTCGTCCATGTCGTCCTCGTCCATCTCCTCCATCTCCTCTTCCTCATCGGGGATTTCCTCAATCTTCATACGAGACATTGTAATATTCTGACAGAAATTAAGACCCTGGGTTTTTCGCAGAGCGGAAACTGGGGGAGGGCGGCAACGCCGCCCGAACTTTTTCGCAACCTATATTAAAATGCCCGGTGGCGGACTTATGCAACTCGTGGCCTATGGTGCCCAGGATACGTATCTTACCGGTCAGCCCAAGGTTACCTTTTTCCAGTCGACCTACAAGCGTCATACGAATTTCGCTATGGAATGCGTCCAGCAGACGGTCAACGGCTCGGGTGGCAACGGTGGCGTCTTCTCCGTGACCCTGAGCCGCTCGGGTGACCTGGTCGGTGATATGTTCATGGTTGCACAGCCGACCCAGTCTTCGTCGGCTCAGCTGACCTCAACCAACTCCAATTACGATATGAATTGGGTCGCTGAGCGCGCCATCGAGCGCGTGGAGCTCTTCATCGGCGGTCAGCTGATCGACCGTCATCAGCAGACGTGGTTCCGCCTGTACGCCGAGGTGTTCCTGGACGACACCAAGAAGATGGACTATGGTCGCCTGACTTCCTCGTCCGTCGTGAACAATGTCAACCAGACGAGCGTCGGTAAGGTGTACCTGCCGCTGCTGTTCTTTTTCAACAAGAATCCAGGCCTGTTCCTGCCCCTGATTGCCCTGCAGTACCACGAGGTCCGTATCGACTTTATCTTGAGCCAGTACTACTCGAGCTATTTCGGCACGAACGGCATCGAGGTCTGGGCCAACTACATGTACCTAGACACCAACGAACGTGACCGTTTCGCCAAGAACAACCACGAGTACCTGATCGAGCAGGTCCAGCACGTGACTCCTGATGCCGTCGGTGTCAGCTCGGAGAATGCTCCTTCAATTATTCGTCTGAATTTCAACCACCCAGTCAAGGAGCTGATCTGGTGCTACGTGAATAACCAGACGGGTGTGGCCTCGAACCTGAACGCCATGTGGAACTTTAGCTCCAGCACGGCCAATGTGAACGTGACGGTCAACCCCCAGACCCTTCCCCAGAACGGCATGAGCCTCCTGCCGAATCAGGTGGGTGTGCCCCGTCTGTTCGCGCCAGCGCTTCTGGCCTCGAACCTGTACATCAACCAGACTTTCAGCAACGTGGCGGGCGCCTCTATGAGCGTCCAGTCCAACGTCCAGACGGGCAACGTCTTCTGGATCGAGTCTGGCCTGCCCAACTATGGTACGGCCAACACCACCTACGGTTACGAGGTGGGTCCTCTGCACAAGTTCAAGCTGATCCTGAACGGCACTGACCGTTTCGTGGAACAGCCAGGCAAGTACTTTAACCAGTACCAGCCGTACCAGTATCATTCGGGTGCCCCTTACCCGGGCATCTATGTGTACTCGTTCGGCCTCAAGCCGGAGGAACTCCAGCCCAGCGGCACCTGCAACTTCAGCCGGATCGACATGGCCCAGGTGGCCGTCAGCCTCAAGTCGGGCATGGGGGCCAACCTGTCCCAGAAGATGTTTGCGGTCAACTATAACGTCCTCAAGGTGGCGTCGGGTCTTGGCGGCCTCGTGTTTTCGAACTAGTTTCCCTAGAATTTTTTTCTTGAGTACTAGTACAAATGGCCGGTGGACTTATGCAGCTCGTTGCTTATGGCGCTCAGGATGTGTACCTGACTGGGCAGCCCAAGGTTACCTTTTTCCAGGCGGTGTACAAGCGCCACACCAACTTTGCGATGGAGAACATCCAGCAGACGGTGAACGGCACCCCGTCCAACAGCGGCCGTGTGTCCGTGACGATTGCCCGCAACGGCGATCTGGTCGGCAACATGTACGTGGGCCTGATCCCGGTGTCCAACGTGCTGACGTCCAACAACACCGGCTACGACCAGTGCTGGGTGGCTGAGCGTGCGATCGCGGCTGTGGAGCTGACGATCGGTGGCCAGCGCATCGACAAGCACTACCAGGCGTGGTTCCGTCTGTACGCCGAGGTGTTCCTGTCCGAGTCGGACAAGATCAACTACGGCAAGCTGACGACCGGTGCCTCCCCAGCCGCCGATCTCAACAACAACCGCACGTACGTGTACCTGCCGCTGCTGTTCTTCTTCAACCGCAACCCGGGCCTGTACCTGCCCCTGATTGCTCTGCAGTACCACGAGGTCCGCCTGGACTTCGACCTGACCTCCACCTTCTCGTATTACTTCGGCTCCTCCAGCCCGGTGTTCGAGGTGTGGGCCAACTACGTGTACCTGGACACTGAGGAGCGCCGCCGCTTCGCCCAGAAGGGCCACGAGTACCTGATTGAGCAGGTGCAGCACACCGGCGGCGACTCGCTGTCGGGCGCCCAGAACACCGTCCGTCTGTCCTTCAACCACCCGGTGAAGGAGCTGATCTGGTGCTACCAGAACGCCAACCAGGCCGTGGCCACCAACACCAACGGCATGTGGAACTTCTCCACTGGCTGCGCGAACGTGCAGGTGACGTGTAACACCGCCGTGGTCCTGTCCCAGGGCGCGGTCCTGCCCCACCTGATGGGCGCGCCGATGATCACGTCCGCCATCACGGTGAACGGCACCGGCGCCGTTACCACGGCCAACACCGCCGCCTCGGCCTCCTGGATCGAGGAGGGCCTGAACTATGGATCGGCGACTGGCGTGACCCGGGGCTCCCTGGAGGTCGGCCCGATGCGCGACTTCAAGCTGATCCTGAACGGCCAGGACCGTTTCAAGGAGCAGCAGGGCAAGTACTTCAACCAGTACCAGCCGTACGTGTACCACTCCGGCACGCCCTACCCGGGCATCTACGTGTACTCCTTCGCCCTGCAGCCGGAGGAGCACCAGCCGACCGGCACGTGCAACTTCTCGCGTATTGACAACGCCCAGGTGTTCTTCAACCTGAAGAACAGCACGACCAACCTGCTCCAGAAGATGTTCGCGGTGAACTACAACATCCTGCGTATCCAGTCTGGCATGGGCGGGCTCGCGTTTTCGAACTGATTCCTCCCATATTATTGGCTGGTCTGTATATATTAAAATCCAAAACAGGGCTTCGGCCCGGCCTTCGGGCCCAAGAACCTCGAGGTTCTTGAGTTCGAAACGAATTTCAGCGCCCAATAACCTTCCAAGTCCCCTTTAGGGCTGCAAACTCTTCCTCGATGAGGACAGCAGTGTATTCCGGATCAAACTCTGGAGAACAGCAAAACACGTCTATGTAAATCATATTGTTCTCGGGGTATGTATGGGCCGAGAAATGGCTTTCGGACAGGACGAGCACGCCAGTCGTGCCGTGAGGCTCAAATTGGTGAAAGGAACGTCCCACTACTGTGAAACCGGCCCTTTCAGCGATTCGAATCATGATTCTTTCGAGGTGGCGCGACTGCGACACCCACACACCATCGATACGTCCGATGAGGTGCTTCATTTGCCTTGAATATTTAGGCGCTCTTCATTTTATATAGAATTAGACCCATAGCCGCAACCAGGAACAGCAGGCCGAAGAACGGCTGACCGGGGGTCTGGGGCGTCTTGCGAGCCTCGACGAAATTCGCCACGCCCATACCAGCCATCAAGGCGATGAACATAAACACAAAGATTGTGTTAAAGTCCAGCATTTATTATTAGGTACTAAAAAATAATGGAGACTGACCTCGAAGGAGCGGCGCTGATGGCCAAGCTCCGGGAGGAAATGCCTGGGGCGACCATCGATGCCGTCCTGGATGCAGCTCGGATGATCCACGTCAGACGCTCAGCTCGGAGCTTCAAAGCGAGGGAGTTCGAATCCGTCTCACAACTCGTCGGCCATTTGGCAACCCTGAGAATGACTGACGAGGACTTCCACGTACTTGCTGGAATTCTCGTCGAAAATTCAGAAGACTTCATACAGGCCGAGCTTGCACGTGACCTAAACACCATACTTCAGACGGGCGTCCTGAAACTCCTGCTTACATCGGCATCCCGCCTGGATACCCCGACGCGCCGCCGCCCATGGTGTTGCTGCCTGACATCTCCTGATACAGATAGATGAGGTACAGACCCACGAAACCCATGGTCAGAGCACGGAAGATCCACGATGCGTACGTACGCTTGGCCGGATCGAGGAACTCCTGAACGCTGAAAAGGATCAGAGCGAGTCCGAGGGTAGCGAGCAGAACAGCGTTGGCCATTTAGTAATTGGGCACATTTTTATTCAGTGCGCCCGCTGGACGTGGTTATATTTCGTGTTAAAATTAGTGATGAACTTCGCATACCTGGATCCGAGGAGCCTGCTCGAGACGGTTCTGATACCACCCATGGAGCCCATAGACCCGGTGCCGTGTGAACTTGACGAGTCTTGGAAGGACCTCGGTGAGACACTCACGAATTTCAAACGTGAATACGCGAGGGTCAGGGCGGACCTGGCGATGCGCCTCGCCGAACTCAATGAGAAGAGGGATGAAACGAGTGTCATCAAACTTATGCTCGAGAACGTCAACTCACAGGACTTAAAGGAACGGCTCGAAAGTATGTTAGACGACTACGAGAACGAACAAAACCTGCAGGGACTCACAAGGGAATGTGGTGAACTCACCGGACGGAGCCAGGCGATGAAGAAGATCCTTCAGGACACGGACCCCGAAAGGTACGCTCGATTTACTTGCTTTGTGTGCATGGACCGCCATATTGACTTGTTCATCGACCCTTGTGGCCACGTCATCTGCGAGCCGTGTTGGGTCCGGACCCAGAACAAGGCAACCTGTCCAGGTTGCCGGGCGCGTATAAACGGTACGAAAAGAATCTTCAGTATGAATTGAGGACCTTGTAGCTCAGTTGGATAGAGTGCGGGCCTTCTAGTCTCTCGACCTTGTAACTCAGTTGGTTAGAGTGCGGGTCTTATGTATGTGAAGAGCGAGCCCGAAGCCGCGGGTTCGAGCCCCGCCAAGGTCAGACCTTGTAGCTCATCTGGAAGAGCGTCAGACTGAAGATCTGAAGGTGACGTGATCGACACACGTCAAGGTCAGCGGTTTCATAGTATAATGGTTAGTACACGAGACTCTGAATCTCGTAATGGGAGTTCGATCCTCCCTGGAACCTTGGAGCTGAGCACACCTCCCTAAACTGCTCATCTGACCTTAGCTCAATTGGTAGAGCGAAAGACTGTAGTCGTTAGTAATTATCTTTAGGTCGCTGGTTCGATTCCGGCAGGTCAGACTCGGTGCTCCTGTAACTCAGTTGGTAGAGTGTGAGGCTGTTAACCTCAAAGTCGCAGGTTCGAAACCTGCCGGGAGCGTTTTTTTAGGCGGCGCGAAGGCACTACTTCGCTTCCCCGCTTAAAAAATCGCAACTTCGATAAACAATATGAAAGCAAAAATCCCTAGTGCGCTCCGAGAGCAAGTATGGCTCTTGTGGTGCGGAGACAGGCTCTTTAAACACAAGTGCCTCGTGACGTGGTGTGAAAACGTCATGACGCCCTTCAGCTTTGAGGTGGGCCACAATTTACCAGAAAGCAAAGGCGGCCAGACCGAGCTCGACAATCTCCGCCCTATTTGCTCCAAGTGCAACAGGTCTATGGGTGACGAGTACACGATCGACGAGTTCTCGGCTCTTTCGCGCCGGACCCACACGCACCTCTGGGAGTGCTTCAAGTACTCAGGTGACGCATCTTAGCCTGCGTCTTTTTCTGGAAAAACATGAAAATAAAGACGAACAGGGGCAGAGACCGAAGCTCGCCATTCGTCGAGTGCTCGTACTTGTACCAGCCGTCGGCCGGGAAGGGGATGTTCTTTATGACGTGGCGCATCAGAAACACCAATGCGCCAATCACACCAAACTGAGCACAAACCTCCAGGAAGATGCGCATGCGCGACTTGGACTGGTCAAGCTCTGGGGTGATGCGGTCCAGTGCCATGGACACACAGAAAGCCAGTGCGAAACAAATGGCACCGACCCACGCGCTTCCAGCGGTTCGCATAACCGGCAGCATCTTAATATTGACTGATAAAATAGTGATGCCCGAATTTAGAGGATTTATGACTTGGACCTGGGAAGGGGACCTGTGTGCGCACGTAACGCTCAAGGTTAAGGATTACGTGCCGACCACCATCGAAGACCTCGACGACATCATAAATGACCTACGGATCCAGTCGCGCTCTATGATCATCATGGTGGACCTGGCAGGTGCGAACCCATTCTGTCACGAAGTCCGACAGATTACCAAACTCATCCTTGACGTGTTTGAACACACCAAGAATGACGCACTTTTGGAGCAAATTCAGTTCCACCACGCCGGGTTTCTGGTCAGGAGCTTCTACCGTCCTATCAGTATGATGCTCCCGAGTTACGTCCGTGACATCATTGTGTTCGTTTAAATAAAAGAAACCGTCACATTTATTATTAAGACATGGCAGACCTCCTCGTGTTTTACCCCCAGGGGCCTCATCTCATCATCGAGTTCCTGGGGGACAAGTATATCGAGCGCCAACCAAAGACCGTCGCCGAGACGACGGCATTCATGGACTCGGTCAAGCCCATCATCGACCAACTCGATGCGTACGTCGAAAAACACGGACTGACTGAGATTATCGAGTTGAACCTGAAGGGTGTCCCTATTTCCAAGTTGAAATCGGACACGGCCACCCACCTCCTCAAGCTCATGGTTGAACTGCGTCCAGACAAGGGTCTGCTTCAGAAGATCCGGATCACAAACTCGAACCCCGTATTCAATATGATTTACAAGGGGGTCAAGAACTCGTTACCCGTACGGATCACGTCCATCGTCGAGATTGTCGAGGATGACAAATTCTTCTGAGTCTCCAAAATTTTAGAGACAAATACAAAGATGCGGGACGATTCATGGCACGATAAAGAGGAAGAATTTCTGAACAAAATTGAGCGTCAGTGTAATGCGTACGCCAACCACTTCAGCAAGGACTATCAGTATTACCATAACCTGTCATCTAGGTTTAATATACCTATCTTGGTCATATCGTCCTTCAACGCCTTGTGCGCCATTTCACTGAATGACTTTTTGGCCCAAAGATACGTCAGTATCCTGAACGCCGTTTTGTCAGCCGGGACGGGTGTGCTCGGCTCGGTCCAATTGTACATGAAAATTAACGAAAAGATGACGAATGCGACTCGGTCCCAGATGCTCATGAGACGACTTGCCCTCAAGATCTCAAAGGAGTTGAGCGTCGATCGTGCGACTCGGACGACTGACGGTCAGGTCTTTTTACAAGAGTGCTTTGGAGAGTTTAACGCAGCTCTCGAACAGTCGAACCCTATCGAGAAAAAGCTACAGAACTACCTGGCCCTCGGTGAGACTCCACCGGTCGTCCAGGGTGTCCGGTCCTTTATGAGCTTGGCGGCGGCTCTGTCCCCCAAGAAGGCGTCATTCGACGACGACCAGTCTATTATTTCAAGGGGAAAGTTGCAACGTCTCGAGGAGCCTCGCGCCAGAACACTTTGGGATCGGATTCAAAGAGTTCAAAGAGGCGACGATTTTCGTCAAGAATTCGGGACTCCTCAGCATCAGAGCGATTCAAGCCCGGCGGGAGAGTCTCCAAGAGAACGGGGACTAGAGCCATGAGTTCCGGGTTCTTCAGGCGAGCCACCATAAACCCAATATCGATATCGAGGCCCTCTTCAGTCCGGAGCCAGTAGTGCTCACACGCCTCCTTCGTGTCTTCGATGACACAATACCCTTTGATCATACGGGTCTGGATACCCTTCTGATCAAGGGCCTTTTTCAACAGGGCCACGTGGTGAACCACGGCGCCTCCGACGCGGTGGACTTTCAGACGCAAAGCCAGGCGGGTCACAATCTCGTCGGCCATTCTTCCTACTCTTATAACATTTTATTTCCTTATGTTAGATGGCAGGATCGGCCCTTATGCTCGTGCTTGGATTCTTGATCGCCGTGGCGGTCATAGTTTTCCTGTCGAACGCGGCGCCCTCGAAGCCCGCAGGCGGAGGTGCAGGTGGGATGCCCGCAGTCGACGCGGTCGGGTCCCCACAAGCCGCACCCGACGGGGGGGTTGGACCCAGCACGGATGGGACCACGGGTGGTGCGTCGACGGATGGGACCACGGGTGGGGCCGGTGCGGGCGCTTTGGCGGCCCAAACCTACGCTCCTGCCAGCTCATCCAACAAAGACACTTTGAAAAGTGGCGAGACGCTCGCGGAAGGTGCGTCTCTCACGAGCAAGAACGGTAAGTACGTTTTTACGTACGAATATGGAGCGGCCGTCGTCAAGAGCGGGAACTTTACGATGTGGACCTCGCCCGGGAATCTGACACCAGGGGGTGTCGTGAAGATTACGGCTGACGGAAACATCGGCATTTTTCCTTCACAATACAGCGTGACGCCCACCGGGTGGTCTTCAGCGACGGCAGGTCAGGGGACCCAGCCCTATTCTCTCGTGATGAAAGATGATGGCCGTTTGCTACTCTTTGACTCGAGCCCTATGGTGATATGGAGCGCTCCAGTCACCATGCCTCCGGTCGGCGTCGACTGTCTCATGGGTGATTGGGGAGGGTGGTCGGCGTGCTCCAAGAATTGCGGTGGGGGTGTCCAGACACGCAACAGGTCCATAATTACTCCTTCAAATACAGGCGGCAAGGCGTGTGGTGAGACGACGGAGACGCGCCCGTGCAACACCGACCCCTGCCCGGACTGTGCGTTCAGCTGGACACCCTTCGGTCAGTGCGTCACGCAGAGCCCGTCGACTGGCGCGGGTAAGAAGCAGTCTCAGTTGCTCGTCTCGAGCCCGTCCGGTCCGGGGGGTGCCGTTTGCCCGGATCCCAACTCGAACATCGAGGACTGCGTCAACTGCGTGTTCAGTCCATGGAACCCGAGCGGTGAGCTTTCAGCTCAGGCGTGTAACCAGACGACCGGCCTCAAGTCCCAGTCTCGGACTATCACAGTGCCTGCGTCGGGTGGTGGGACGTGTACCGAGCCTCTGAACCGCCAAGAGGCTTGTGCGGTCGACTGCAAGTTGAACCCGTGGCCCAAGACGTGGTCGGCCTGTGAAAACAAGGTGAATGGCGTCGGCAAGAACACTCGGACGACGACGGTCAAATTTCAGCCGAAAAATGGGGGCAGGGCGTGCACGACCGCTTCGGGCGTACTCACGGGGACCCAGACCTGCGACTCGAGCGGCAACTGCACGGAGACGCGCCCGTGCGGTGATTGCGTCGTGGGCACCACGTACACGTACGGAACTTGCGATCCGGCGACGGGTAAGGCGACCCGTACTCGCGGCGGTGACGTGGCTCCGACCAATGGCGGTGTCGCCTGCCCGGGAGTCACGGACGAAGTGACGTGTGACGTCAACTGCCAGGTGAGCGGATGGACCGAGTTTTCTGCATGCGACATAACGTCCGGGCAGCAGTCTCGTACCCGGACAGTCACGCAGGCGGCCAAGAACAACGGCACCGTCTGCCCGGCGCTCACAGAGACGGCTGCGTGTGATATCGATTGCCAGGTCAGCGCATGGGGTGATTGGGGTGCGTGCTCGAAGAATTGCGGCGGTGGCAAGAAGACTCGCACTCGGACGGTCACACAAGAGAAGAAGAACAGTGGTGCCGAGTGTCCTGCGCTATCGGAGGAGGCTGACTGTAATACACAGAGTTGTTCGGCGGACGTCGTTGGCTGGGCTCATCAGTTTGGCACCATCGGCAACACAAGCGGCGCCCCACAGTTGTGGTATCAGAAGAATGGAACTACATCGGATGTCACATTGCGTCTTCGTGACGTGACGAACGCCACAGTGCCAGCCCTACAATTGACCATAAATGGCGCCCCGTACGCATGGCCCGATGTGTATGCACAATTTGGTTCGGCGTACACTGGGACTGTCGCATTGGAAATGAGAATTCCAGCAGTGTTTTGGGGTATGAATGTCACTTGGCGCGAGGTGGCTCGCAAGGACGTGGTTAACGCGAGCGGTGTGACTTTTGGTGGTGTGCAAGTCGGCGCCGCTGCAACGCCTCCTCCGCCTCCTCCGCCTCCTCCGCCTCCTCCGCCTCCCGTGACCTATTCGAACTACATGAGATATGGGTTGTTTGGTGGCGGTGGCGGTTCGGACATCCGCCTCAAGTCCAATCTTCGCAAGACTGGCCGCAAGATTGCTACACTCGATGAGTATACATGGGAATGGAACAAAATTGCACATCAAATTGGGGTCTCGGCGGATCCCACGACTGGTGTCATCGCACAGGAGGCCATGGCAGTGTATCCGGACGTCGTCTTCACTGGCCCGCACGGTTATTTTATGGTGAACTACGATCGCCTCTGGGCCATAAAAGAATAAACCTCAGAAGTATTAACAATGACGGACCCCATCCTCGCACTGAGCACGGCCCGTTTCACAACCTTTCCTATACGGTACCCCGACCTTTGGGCACTGTACAAGAAAGCTATAGGTTCCTTCTGGACCGTCGAGGAGATTGACCTCGCAGCGGACCTCAAGGATTGGGACCGCCTGAACGACTCCGAACGGCATTTCATCAAGATGGTCTTGGCCTTCTTCGCCGCTTCAGACGGAATTGTCATGGAAAATATCGACCTCAACTTTTCAAAGGATGTCCAGATTGCCGAGGCCCGGTCGTTCTATTCGTATCAGTCGTTCAACGAGTCTATCCACTCCGAGACGTACTCGCTCATGATCGACAAGTTGGTACGGGACCCAGAGGAGAAGGCGGGGCTGTTCCGGGCCATAGAGACGTCACCGGCAGTTAAGAGAAAGGCGGAATGGGCCATGCGATGGATGAGTCCGGACTCGCCTTTTGCGCAGCGGCTTGTGGCTTTCGCATGCGTGGAAGGCATCTTCTTCTCGGGGTCGTTCTGTGCTATATTTTGGCTCAAAAAGCGTGGCCTCATGCCGGGCCTGTCGTTCAGCAATGAACTCATCAGTCGGGATGAGGGTCTCCATCAGGAGTTTGCCGTGACCCTGTATCACAATTTGCAAACTAAATTGGACTCGCTGAAAATTCAGGAGATTGTCCGTGAAGCGATGGACATCGAACGTCAGTTTATAGTGGACGCACTGCCATGCAAGCTCATCGGTATGGACTCGGATGAAATGACCCGGTACATTCAGTTTGTGGCTGACCGTCTATTGGCACAGCTGGGTGTAGGCCCCATTTTTGGTTCGCAAAACCCTTTCGACTGGATGGAGAGCATCTCGTTGGAAGGGAAGACCAATTTCTTTGAGAAAAGGGTCGGGGACTATTCAAAGCATATGATTGCTGAAGGGGACGGGATTCGGTTTAACGAGGAGTTTTAGCCGAGCCACCCATAAGACGGGCTATCGCCCCCTCGTATTCGGTCGGCGGACCGCGGTGAGACCCGGGGCCGCGGGGAGACCCGGGGCCGCGGGGAGACTCGTTTGCGCCGCGGGGAGACTCGGGGCCGCGGGGCGAGCGGCCTGGTTGGTACCCTGATGAGAGTGGCACGAGGAGGCGCATCAGCAGAGTCGCAAGCAGCACGAACACGACGGCGTGCAGGGCCACACCCTTGAGGGTCGCGAGGCCGTCAGCGCTGGCGACCCAGCTGCCCAGAACGCCACGGGTCGCCTTGTAGGTTGCGGGGTGAGCGACGGCGACATAGGCCACGAACGGGATAACCTGGAAAGCGCTCATTTACTCTGAGCCGAGAAAATTACGCTGCTGGAGGTGCTCGGCCTCCTGATCCTGTTCCACGCCACGGCTCTTGAAGCCTGAGCGGCGGGACAGAAGGAACGAGACGAGCAGCAAATATACCAAAGCATGAAGCAGAAGGCCTGGAATAGTCGCCAGGCCCTCTGGTCCTGCAACCCAGTCACCGAAGATCCGACGCGTCGTCTTGAACGCAAACGGGCTCGCCAGGACTGCGAATGTCAGGAGCTTTATCAACATCGTACTTGTTATTTAGGTGGTTTATTTTTTGGGCATACCGGACGGCCCGAGGATGGAGCTCAGGAACGAGCGGGGGGCTGGGGCTGGGACACCCGTCGAAGGGGTCATGGGTGCGCCTTCAGCCACCACTACTGGATATAGGTCGTCTGAACCGGCCGCTGGGTGGAACGACGCCATTTTGGAGTCAAATTCCTCAATCTCGCTCAGGTTCGCCATGTCCAGATCCATCGAGAACTTGGACTTGCGGGGCAGGAGGCGCATGACGGCCGTGACCAGCAGAACCAGGACGACGGCGTGCAGGGCCAGGCCCGCCAGAGTCGGCAGACCCTCTGAGCTGGCGACCCAGCTGCCTGCGACAGACCGGACCGCTTTATAGGTGGCGGGGTTGGCCACGATCAGGTACGCGGCGAAAGGTATGGCGGTGAAAGGCAAAGCCATTTATATTAAGTCAGGAAATTAGTTTTAGACGTCAGGGACCGTCTTGGTGAAACCACCCTGGTTATTTTTAGAATAAAGAGAGTTATTGGCCTTGCGCCAGTTGGGTGAGTTGACGCTGGTGCGCACGACCCTGATGTAATTGGTGCTGTTTCCGAGACGTTTATAACCACCAAGACCGTTGGCGTTGGTGTTCTGATTGGCCGGGGCAAAGTTATTTTTGGAGGGTCCACTTGGAGGGAGTGGCTGCCCCACACCCGCTCCACCCAGCGGTGCACCGTTAGCGGTGCGTAGCCATTTGTTGTATTTGTTGTTTCCAGTTAGGTAATTAGTAAATGGTCTATTTTTGAGTCGGTTATTAGCTGCACGCAGTTCACGTAGTAATTTGGCGGCGGTTGCTTCGTTCATGGCGGGACCGAAGCGGTTGATTCTGTTCTTGTAAATTCTCTTACCATACTCTACCATAGCATTGATATTAGTAGCGGCCACATTCACCGCCTTGGCTGCTGTAGTCTGCGGGACGCGACCGGCCGCTGCCGCCACAATGGCCGCGTGCGCCTTCTGAAACTGGGTCGCAATTGCCTTTTTGAAAATGTTGGTAATTGAGCGACCATTGTTGGTCTTGGTATTGTTCATCTTCGCGACAACCTGGTTCACGGTCAAGGCCGTGGTCGCGTTCTTGGTGGCGATATTGAGACGGTTGATGGCGTTTTTAAGGCCAAGAGTCAACGAGTTGTTGGTGGCCGGTGCACGGCCAAAAACGCGGCCAAAAAAACCGCGTCGGGGCTGACCATTGGCCATCTTTGTTACTGTAGGGTCCGAAAAAAATTGGTGTCCTGCGAGAGCCACATAAAGGGCTGGAGGCCGTATACAGTAGAACAGAACCACATGGCTCTCCAGATGTTTTCCGCTTTCAACTCCGCTGACGTGACCTTTTCGTCCGTGTACAAGAACGCCAAGGGTGGCAAGGCCGTCTATCTGAACGGTCCTGGTAACCAGAAGCTGATCTTTCAGTTGCCTCAACTTCGCGCACCTTTCGGTTTGAGCGAGTACAAGGACGAGGCCACTGGTCGCGTCAGCTACTCACTGCCTTTGAGCCTTGACAAGCCCGAGGTGCTCGAGGCGTTCGCCAAGTTGGACGCACGCGTCCTGGACCACATCACGGCCAACTCTGAGGAGATTTTGGGCAAGAAGATGTCTCGTGAGGTGATTGCCGAGGGCATGTACAAGTCGCCCATCAAGCCGAGCTCCAAGGAGGGTTACGCACCTGTCCTGAACCTCAAGTGCATCGTCGACCCCAAGTCTGGCGCGCTGGTCACCGCTGCGTACAACTCTCAGCGCGAGTCGGTCGCGCTGAACACGCTCGAGCGCGGTCAGGCTCTGAGCGCCATCATCGAGCTCAACCAGATTTGGCGCACTCCGGCTGGTGTTGGCGTGTCTGTGCGCGTCCACCAGGTCATGTTCGCTCCGACCAGCAAGCTGAAGCCGTGTGCTTTTCTCGCCCCTGCCGATGAGCCCGTCTCCGACAAGGCGTCCGACGTCGCCAGCGAGATCGAGTACGAGACCGACCCCGACCAGGAGTAGCAAGACCGAGTGCGTAGCACTCGTGATCCCCGCGGCGCACAAGTCTTGCAGACTTGGTCGGATCCCAGACTTTGAACTCTAACAAAATGTGTGTAATAGATATAATGAGCTGGATAAACTCCAGACAATTTACAATCAGCAACCGTAATGGTCGTCACTATGTGTTTCGTCGCAACAACGCCGGTAACACAGAGATTAACATACCCGCCCACATAGTCAGTAAGGGTCAGGCCATCGCGTGGCTCAAGGCGCACCCCAACAAGGTGGCCAAGCCGAATCGCTACAGGGCCAAGGGTAAGCGCACCGCTCGTGCAGCTACCGAACCAGCTAAAGAGCGCCTAATTCCTTACAAAAACAATAAAGGTAGATTGTTCTATAGAAGACTCCTACCGGGAGCTCCGATGCCCAAGTACGTCCCCCCGCCGCCTCCGCTGCCGCCTGCAGGTGGCTGGCGGTACCCTGCGCCCAAGTTGGGTCCCTTGAAAAAGATGCCCAACTTGCCGATAAAGAACGCATGGGCCAACTTGACGTGCGACCAGGTCAAAGCTGCGCTAGACTCGCTGAAGCCCATCGGTAAGGGGCGCCAGGGTATAGTGTTCACGGCCAAGCAGCCCAGCGGCAACAAACGGCCCTTCGCCGTGAAGGTGGCACCGCGCGACCTGGCGGCCAAGAGACGTGGTGAGCCTCAACCTGTCGATATTGAGTTCAAAATTCAGGACGCGGTCCAAGACCTGGCCCCGAAGGTGGTGCACATTTACAAGAGTCTGCGCTGTCTGAACTTTATTGAGCCGGCTTCCATGAACATGCCCAACGTTCAGAACTCGGCCCATTATGACAAGTCGCAGCAGGGTATACTCTTGATGGAGTTTGCCAGTGGCGGCTCTCTCGATTCTTGGTTGAAAAAGCAGTCGAAGGTTGACGACGCCACCATGTCCAGCCTCATCTCTGACGTCCTCGGGACCCTTTTCAAGATCCAAAATAAGTACCCAGACTTCAGACACAACGACCTTCACATGCAGAACATATTCGTCGCCGACCGTGGCTTCCTCATAGGCGACTTTGGTTGGGCCCGTCTGAAAAAGGCGGGCACCAACCCTGCAGTGAACACGGCCAATGGGACCAAGACGGCATCCTTCTGGGGTGTCGGTCCCAAGACTGACGAGCGTTACGACCAGCACCTATTCCTGAACGAATTGCTCGACTGGGCCACAAGTCACGCACCAGCCACGCACCCCAAGGCGATTGAGTTTCTGAAAAGGGCGCTTCCGGAAGGGTACAGAGGCGCCAAGAACCTCCACGTGACCGAGTGGCGCCTCAAGTACGGTGACCCGTGCCCAGGGCTTCCGTCGCTGGCCAGACTTGTGAAGGACTCGTTCTTGACCTCCAAACACAACGTCACGTCGCCCAACCTCGTAGCGGCTAAGGCGAAGCTCAAGCCCGTCAAGGTTAAGCGAATTTCGTCTCTGAATTTGCAAAAGGCCAAGGCGAAGCTGAAGCCGGCGAACCGCCGCAAGCCCGGTCGTCTGATCACGAGCGCGAAGCTACTCAAGGCCAAGGCGGCGCTGAAGCGCGTAGCGCGCCCCAAGCCCAAGCCCCGTATCACCGGCTACAACCTACGTGCAGCCAAGGCGCGCCTACGCAAGGTGGCCAAGGCACCCAGCCCGCCCAAGAAGGCACCCAGCCCGCCCAAGAAGAAGGTGGTGCTGCCAAAGGGCTTGCTCAAAACAGCCAAGTTCGATAAAATGGTCGAGAAGTTATGGAAGAACGCAGGCGCCGCATCGGGTGCCAACTTCCAGAACGCCTGGAACAAATCCCGTCAGAAGGCTATCCTAATTATCGAGAATCGCCTCAGACGCAACCAGCCCGCCTTCACACCGAGCCCGCGCAAACTCCCGTCCCCTCTGAGCCCGCTGGGCCCTCCGCCCAAGCCTCGGGCCAAGACGCCGCCGAAGGCCAAGGCCAAGAGCCCCAGCGTCAAGTTGAGTCCATCTTCCGGTCGTACAAAGGTCAAGTCGAACTCTTCGGGTCGCTGGGTCTACGCGAACCTTCACTTTTCGATGGACGAACTGAGACGCATGGCGGCCAATAAGGGTCTGAACACAAAGGGTCTGCGTTCCAAGGCGGATTTTGCTCGTAAAATTTTCGCAAGGGTATAGTAAATGGTTGAGCGTGTGCTGATGCGTAATGCCGTTCTGGGTGATCCCAAGGTTCTCGCTCTGGCGATCCTTATTCTGGTCGCCATAGCGCTCATTGTTTTCAAGGGGAAGTCGTACTTCAGTGGTCAGCAGCCGGCCGACAAGGGTGATATTACGGTCTACGGGTCCAAGACGTGTCCCTGGTGCGTCAAGCAGGAGAAGTACCTGACGGAGAAGGGTATTCCTTACACGTTTGTTGATTGCAAGGCGGGTCAGTGCCCTGAGTTTGTTCAGGGTTTCCCGACGCTAAGCGTCAATGGTGTGATCAAGAGCGGTTACACGGAGCTGTAGAGTAAAGGTGCGGAGCACCTTTTTGATGGCCGCCCTGTGGATCACAGTTGCTGCGCAACTGGTCTGTTTACAGCCGGAACAGTGCGATGCCCACAGACAGCAGGAAAGTCTGCAGCAGGGAATCGACCGGCTTGAGGATGGTGATGTGCTTCACCAGGGTGCCGTTCCACAGGAACCGCATGATGAAGGTCAGAATGATCACGAAAGCCGTGAACACGAGCGCGTTATAGAGGGCCTCCTGCTGGGTACGGGACTCGAGGATCGTCTTCATCTTTTTATTATTGGTTCAGAAAAAAGTAACCGATAATAACAAGGTGCGATGGTGGCTCCGCGTAAAAAGTCGCCTGCTAAGCCGAAGGTGGTGCGCACACGCCGAATGGCCCTGAATAAGCTTCCATCATTCCCAAAGTACAAACCTAAACCCCTGTCCAAAACGAAGAACGTCACAAAGGTGACGCGGAACGCTCCGAACCCGTACGCTCCCAAGTACACGTGGGCCCCCTGGGGAACCTCTGGGGTCGTTCACGACAACTGCTATGACTACGCGTTCGGGTCCTTTTCAAACGACAGACAGTCGAAGAGCGTTCCGGGTGACCGGAGTGGGCTCCGTGCCAACGGTCTAACGTTTCGCACGTGTGACGGGATAGCGAAGCGCGTCCTGTCGGACAACCCCGGCACCGTCTACAAGATGAAGACTGGTGGTGAGAAACCCAAGGTGGGCTTCTACAAGGTGATGTGCTTTGTGGCCCCCTCAAATGACTTTGGAAATTCGACAGGAGATTTCCATTGGTACAAGGAGATTAGCTCTATCCGGTACCGCACGCGCCTTGGTGACTCGGCTGAGGCGCTCGGCAAGTTTTTCCACGTCAAACCGTCTGTGATCCGGGCGGCTCTTCTGAAGGGTCGTAAGGCCAAGAGCTCGAATGATGGTCGGGTCGCCAACGACAATACCGAACTTCGCGTCCTGAACAGACATGCAAAGACAGTCAAGGGGGCCAAGTTGCCTCCTGGAAAGGTGATTGAATTTCCAGTCAAACTTTGGAGCCACAAGACTGGCTGGGCGGGGGGACCTCTGATCGTCGACGCTTCTGGGAAGACGATCACGGATCCGCGAAAGGCCGACAGAAACTACAAGCCCGGTTTCCACTACTCGAAGTTCTGCTCGGCGTATGGAGTCCGTCTAGGACTCGCCAAGACGGGTTCGAACGCTAACCGAAACGGTGCGGCCCCTCGGGCAAACCTAGCTCTCTGAGTATCTCTTCGAGTGCTTCGGTCGGTTCAATATCAAAGTGAATATCGGTGTAAAGGCGCCCACCGGTCGACGGCATAATGGCTCTGAAGTCAAGGCCAAAACCTTCAACAATATCTTGGATGGTTTGGGTTTCAAAATTATTCACGGCCCTTTGATTATCAGACACGCGTTCGATAATCAAACGGCACCTATAAGTCGGCAAGTCGAATGGTTCTCGGCACATCGGACACGTCGGATCGCCCGGACACGAGCGCTTCCAGCGGTCAACACATCGAGAATGAAACACGTGTCCACAAGGCAGCGTCCGGTTCGCCTGTTGGGCTGCCATGGGTCCGAGACATACGGAGCATTGAGGGCCCTTGTGGATCCAACAACGCTCCTCGGTGCCATGGACTTTGCTTCGGCACGGGGTGCCGTGTGCCGTCTGGGCCCCACAACGTCCGGCCTCCATTAATTTAGGACCTGTATTAAGTTTCAACGGGCACGGCGCGCCCGCTGGACCTCAGCCTCGAGGGACCTGATGGCGTCACGGTACTTTTCACGGATGTTGTCCTCGACGTGCTTGCGGAAGACGACGATCGGGTCATCGTCCTGCTCCATGCGGCACTGTGGGCACTCGATGCTCGTCTCGAACCACGTCATGATGCACTTGTTGTGAAAGACGTGCTTGCACTTGAGCTTCTTGTCGGTCCGTTTCGTCAACTCAAGACAGATTGCACATGTGTGTGAAAGGTGTGCAAGGCACTTCCCGTCCTCGACCGCCAACCTTTTGCACTTGGCTCCCGCCAAGGTCACTGAAGAGCAATTCATTGTCTACTAGGACTTTACAAATATCTTCGTGAATTTTCTGCACAGTCTGGTTGGCGTTTACGACGTACACCTTGCACGGAACGCTCCGGACTAGGTCCATGTACTCTTTTTCGAGTTCGGCCAGGTACTCACGGGTCACGCCCTCATCACCCGCCTGGCCTCGCGCCTGGATGTGCTCCCAAGCCAGGTCGAGGTTTTTGGAAAGGAAAATGTAAACATCTGGATGCCAAGAAAACCGTTCGTAAAAATGGTCATACGTCTCGTGCTCCAGTTGCGTCACGTGACCCTGGCGCCTGAGGACCGGCCAAAATACCCACCTAGAGCTCAAGAGGGACCGCTCGTAAATGACGTGCCGAGTGGTGGTCCGTACAGGCCTCAGAGTCTGAAGGATAATCATATGGAACAAGAATGCCCACCTGGAAGGATCCTTATAAAACTCCTTCAGAGGCCACTTGTCTATGGGTTCACGCTGGACGGTCCAGCCCTTCTGTTCAAGCAAACCGAGCTGGGTCGTTTTGCCTGAACCGATGTTTCCATCGATGACTATTTTCATTCTAAAATACATTACGCCCTATTTCTTTAGTCCGTTTCTTCGTATCCGTCTGGGTTGAACTTCCACGCAGTCTGAGCAGGCTCGGCCACGTACGTCGACGTGGTCGTGGCTGGTGCTGGTGCTGGTGCTGGTGCGAAAGCAGGAGCTGGTGCCGGCGCAGGAGACGGCCCAGGTGACGCACTCCATGTGGAGCTTACATCCGCATTTTCCTCTTCCTCGGCCACCTTACGAGCAAAATAAATCTTCAAACCGGCGGACCCCAACGCCAAACAAAAGAAAAATGCCGCCAGTGCGCCCAATATCATCACGCCTTCGGACGGCATTATTACTGCTATTTATGGACAAAATTATTCGTCCTCGACCAGAACCTTGGGGACGCCGCCGCGGCACGCAGCGTTCTTCAGGGGCAGACCCAGGGCGGCCGGGTCGGTGTTCTGGAGAGTCTGGCGCCACTTGTAGTTGTCCTGGAAAGCGATGCCCTTCTGGGACATCATAAAGTCGGACATGATGCGGTTCGAGTCGTAAGACGTGATGCACCGGCCGTCAGCCATGCCAATGCGCGTAGACATTTCGTACTACTTGGCGACATTTTTATTCAGTGCCTTGACCCACTCCGGAAACCGCGCACCAGTGACCACCTCGAACATCTCCGGCTCGCTGACCCGCTTGACGAACATGGCCGTGTCTATATTTTTGTTCAAAATTTCGTAGGCTCCGGCAATCTCGGCCAGTGTCTGGGCCCCGGTCACGATGATTCGGCCCGTGCTGAAGATGCTGGCCGTGACCTGCTTCATACCCGGCCCGGGGACGAATTTCACCTTGACTGCACTGTACCGGTCTGGGTCGAACGAAACCTTGAAGGTCGAAGGGTCTTGAGAAAGACGCCCGATAATCTTGTGCAAGTTTACCGAGGCGTTCAAAGAGAAGTTGGTGTTGATCATCTTGACCGCAGGAGGGTCCGTCGGCACCGGCTCCTCGAGCTCAAGCACAACCTGCATAATAAAGGACAACTGTGCCAAGACGCGCTTGCAGTCGAACAGGTCCGAGCATCCCGCAACCTGAATGGAACCGTTCGGGAATATCTTTATCGATTTGCGAGAGTAGTGGTCGGCGTAGCCAATTGTGACTTGGTTGTAAAACGCCGTGTCTTTCATGCGCCACTCGAAGCCCTGGGTAGGTGACCCGACGGGACGGACGCGAACGCTCTCGAGTTTCGTAAAGTTCTCCCGAAACTTGGGAAGGTCAATTTGAGTTTGGAATTTAGAAATCATAGTGATGGTCGTGATCCGGACCCATGACGGCTCCGGGCGGTCCTTGTCGCCTGCGATAATGGCGCTGCGAATATCGTGCAGTTTCAGGATGTATTCGAAGGTCTCGGCCATACTGTTCTCATAGGTGCCTTAATAGCCCGGGTCGCGCCCTTTGGCCTCCTCAAGACTTGTTTTTTTTGGCTGCCGCCTGAATTTTGTTCGCAAGGGGTTTTTTGAGGATAAATGACTTGATGACCTTCTTGTAGTACTTCTTTTTCTTGTTGTTGTTTACGTTGGCCACATTGTGGCTCACGAGACTGACGAGCTTTTTGCGCTTCACAGCCTCGATGACGCGGTTGAGCTCGTGGAGGCGTACCGGAGCCTTCTTGACCTTCCGACCCTTCTTCGCCTTGCGGACCTGCGTCTTCTTGCTCTGGGCCAGCGTGTTCAGACCCTCGAGTGCGTAAGACGCCGTCTTGGCGCCCCCGAGTTTCTGGACAGCCTTTATGGCCGAGATGGGAGTGCCCTTGAGTTCCTGGGCACGTTTGACGTTCCCGCCCATTTCGTTCAGGTCCGCAGCTGCCCGAGCCACTGCCGGTGCGCCACCAGGCACGGTCGCCACAACCTTGAGTGCTTGCGTCGGTCCGCCCGCCTTGTTGATCGCAGCCACCTGATTGGACGGTAGGACCGGTCCTGGAATTCCTGCCGGCAATTTGAGAGACACACCCTCGGTGAGAGCCTTCGGGCCAGCGAATATCTGAGGCCCCTTGAGGGACGGCAAAACACGCGCACCCCCTTGACGTAGGGCGAGTTCGCGCACGACTGGAGCCTTGCTGACGGGTGTCCGCTGCATGAGCGCCACCTCACCCTGGGGACGCATCGTCCGGTACATCTCACGGCCTTCACGGAGGGACCCACCACCGTACCGGCGTGCGTAACGCTCCTCTTGGCGCTTGTAATTTGTCAGTGCTCGCATATTTTGAGTCTTAAATTCACGGGCGAGTTCACGGGGCACCGAGCGACCCATACCCAGGTTGCCGTACAGGTCACGCAGACGCCGCTTGGCCTCGACGGGGTCGCGCTCACGGCCGACCCGTCGAATTTCCGCCTGAATTGCACGCAAGACCACCGCACGCGCCGGAAGGCTCTCCGGTAGCGACCTGTACAGCTCACCTAGCCGCCAACCGCGCTCGGATGATGACAGACGGCTAATCTTGCGCAGTTCGGATTCCACATCCTGACGCAGATACCTGTTAATCTCCGTACGGTTCTTGGCGGTGCGGCGCATAGCCAGAAGTTCCCGGAACGACATGTTCTTGACGGACTTGCCGGAGGGTGGCGTAGTTGGTTTGTACGCCTGTGTTGCAGCCTGTTTCTTTGTGACCTCCTTTACGACTGCGTTGTTCATCACCTTTTTGACCTCGGCCGGAGTGGGCACCGTCGCAGGCACCAAGTTCACCTTGGCCGGGAAGAGGGTGTTCAGAGCCTTCTTGGATTCGGACCCGTTGCTCAATTTCGCCTTCAAATTGGCCACGGCCCGTGCGAGGTTCGCCATCTTGTTCGGGTCGGCACGGGCCTGTTCGGTCGCCTTGACGAGACCGTTCAACTGAATCTTGATGTTCGGTGCACCGACCGTAATAGACGGCCCAGTGACCGTCGGACCAGTGACCGTCGGTCCAGTCATGGTCGTCGTCGGACCCGTCACGCTCGTCGTTGTGGTGGTGGTGCCACCGACGGGCCTCTGCTGGAACGTGTTCCCGTTCACGCCCGCCGGTACAGCTTGACGGCCCTTGGTGCCCAAAGCCCCGAGAGGCGGCTTCTGGTTCCCCTTTCCGTTCGTCCATTTTTTCCAGTCGTTCTTGTTTATGAAAAGTCTTTCCCAGTTTTTGATAGATGATTTCTTCACTTGATTCTTGTAATTTGTTATATTTACATAATTCGCCGCGACCGCCGGTCTCGTGAAGTTGCTTAGCGGGGAAGTTCTTTCCAGACTAAGATAGGGCTTGGCGTTCGCACCAATTCTATAAAACACGCGTCCGCCGAGCCCCTCTCGCTCACCACCCGTCTGCCGGGCCGCCTCTGGAGGCGCGAGCGCCCGCTTGAGCGCATTGGTCAGGGATTTCACAAGAGAATTCTTGTTGATTTTTGGAGCAGGCGCCTCCTTCTGGTTCGACTTGCGTTCCGGGACTTCAGGTCCCTGCTTCTGGTTCGACTTGCTCTCAGGGATAGGTGCAGCCGGCTGACGTTTAGCGAGGGCACCAGCTATAGAGCGGGCGAGGGTACCGGCCAGTGCTGCGGTGTTTAGAGGCGCGGGTGCCTTGTTGGGCGCGGGCGCTGGCTGACGAGCAAGCGCCTTTTTCAGGGCGGCGGTGAGCGCCGTCGTCAGACCCCGAGTATTGATTCCGGCCGTGACTTTGCGAGCGCCAAGGGCCTTCTTTATGGACGCGGCCAGTGTACTCGCCAGTGCCCGACTGTTGAGACCGGTGCCTTTGGGCTTCTTCACCAGAGCCGACTTGATGGCCCGGGACAGGGTAGAGGCCAGGACCGTCGTGTTGACTGTGGGCCGTGCGGGGCGTGGTACAGGCGCCGCCCCTCTACCTCTACGGCGGGCAAACACTCTCTTAGCCCTTTCATTCTGTTTAACCTTGGCCTCAACGCCTTCGAAAAACGGCCCCACGACCGAAACCCTCTCGTTGTTTTGAGCTTTACGCACATTCTCAGCCCTTTTCATAGCCGCTTTTAATGCGTTGGCATCTTGTTGAGCAGAGTTCACCTGCATACCTCTCTTCACATTTTCAATCGTCGGTTGATTGACCTTGCGCCGAGCCACGGCCCGTGCTCGAAGGCCTCCGACGACCCCCCTGAATGTAGGAGGCGGTTGAAGCTTGTGTGAGTTTCCAAACTCGTTTGTCTGTTTGCGGCGTGTTATTACAGGTATAAGTGCCTTTTTCAATCTCTCTGCGTTTTCTTTACGGGTTTCTTCTGGAATATTAACCAATAGCGCCTTCGCGCGCTCTGATAGGGGTGGTGGTGGTGCCAAACTTTCAGCATATAATTGATTTAGTCTTGCGGCGGCTGCTGCACGTTTGGCCGCCGCCGCGTTGGCTGCAGTCTTGGCCGCGTTATTACTAACAGGCCGACCCAACATTTCAGCCACCGCCTTTTCACCTTTCAATGCACGGAGTGCCATCTCCGCGGCTTTAATTTCGCTGGCGGTACGACCCGCCATCTCTACTAGGGCCCCAGGAAAAATTCGTGTCCTGTCCAAGTTAGGGTTTGGGTCGCGACGGGCATTTCACACGCAAACGCCACGACTCCTGAAGATGCTCCGTACCCGCCTGATTTCGCCTTACCAACACGAGGGCCTGCGGTGGCTTGTCGCCCGCGAGACCTCGGCGCCCCACCCTGGGGGGTTCCTATGTGACGAAATGGGACTGGGTAAGACGGTCCAGCTTATCGCGACTATGCTTGTGAACCCCAAGCCTCGGACACTCATAGTGGTGCCCAAGTCTATTGTCGGTCAGTGGTGCTCCGAGCTGGGCCGGTTCGCGCCAAGTCTGTCGGTTCACGCGTTTGACGGTGCTAAGCGCAAGTTGCCGGTTGCTTTGCCTGAAGTAGTTGTCGCGCCTTATTCAGTCATGGCGCAGCGGCCAGGTGGGCCCGCCTGCCCACTGCTGGCTGTGCAGTGGGACCGCGTCATCCTGGACGAAGGGCATGAAATTCGCAACCGCAAAAGCAAGACTCACATCGCGTGCAATGCACTGAGCGCGCCTATCCGCTGGGTGGTGACTGGTACGCCCGTATTCAACTCGGTCAAGGACTTTGTGGCGCTGTGTGGTTTCGTCGGTATTCCGCGCAATCAGGTACAGGGTTATACAGACGCGATTCGCGCCAAGTACGTCCTGCGTCGTACAAAGGCTGACGTGGCCAAGCACAACAAGCGGCTTGAGCTGCCTCCGTGTGACTTCCAAAACCTCGAGTTGGAAATGTACCAAGAGGAGCGCGACCTGTACGAGCACGTCTTCACGCGCGGTCAAGCGATCGTCAAGCACATCTTCAAGACTGGAACTCAGCACCTGCATCAGATGGAACTGCTCGAGTGCTTGCTGCGCGCTCGCCAGGTGATGTCGTGGCCTCAGCTGTACTTGGACGGTATGGCCGTCAAGGATGAGAGCGACCCAGAGCCGTGGGTCGGTCGCTCCAGGAAAATGGAGACGCTCATGGAGCTGATCGCCGCTCACCCCAACGAGAAGTCACTCGTCTTCACGCAATTTATGGGGGAAATGGACGAGATCCAAGAGCGGCTCAGCGATCTCGAGGTGCCCACCTTCCGCATCGATGGCTCGGTGCCCAAGGAGGCGCGCGACGCTCGCATCGCCGGCTGGAAAGCGGGTCCCAAGAACGCCGTCTTCATCATCCAGATCAAGGCGGGTGGCGTCGGCCTCAACCTCCAGGAGGCGACGCGCGTCTACATCACGTGCCCAGCGTGGAACCCCGCGACGGAGCTGCAGGCCATTGGCCGCGCGCATCGCACGGGCCAGACCCAGAAGGTGATCGTACGGCGACTGATATACTGCGGCGAGGAGGCCAAGGGGCCTCTAGGCCCCGACGGCCGCCCCACGGGCGGCCTGCCTTCAGTCGAGCAGTCCATCATGCAGCTGCAGGAGGGCAAGGCCAAGGTGTGCGCTGAGGTGCTCAACGACCCGCGTCTCGAGACGCAGGTGCCCAACGTGACGCGGACCAAGATCACTATCCAAGCGCTCAGGAAGATATTTGCAGTGTAATATGAAGAAGAGCCTTAGCCCCGCCTCCAAGTGTAACGCCCGTCTCATGAAGCAGCGCAACAACGCCGCGGCCCGTAGACGCTCAGCCATGACGCGCGCCAACGCCCTTTATCAGCAGGTGTACCTCGCGGCCCTTAAAAATAGCTTCAAACGTCCCGTGATTAATAACCCTAGAAGAAAGTAGATGACTCTCAAGCAGCTTCGCATTTCACATCGTTCGTATTTGCGTGAATTTGACCGGGCAGTAATCCGTCGCCGGGCAGACATAAAGAAGGTCATGGCGGCCCAGATCAAGGCTCGGAAGGCTATGAAAAATCCTCACAACTCCACGACCAAGGCGGCGCGTGCACTCAAGGGTAAACTCTTGAACACAATTTACCGGTCAGTGATGAACAAGGCCAGCAACTCCAAGTGCCCACGGTACCACAAGGACAAGGAGGGGTGGTGGGTCGGGCCCGGCCCCAAGTCCAAGCGTCGGTGCCGCGCCTAAATAAAATCCCGCCTCATAATAAAATGACGATCGGTTCTCGTGCCCAGGTTTACCATGGCAACGCCGACCGCACCGCAGGCGGCCTCACCAAGAAGGACCTGAAGATGAAGGATGGCGAGATTGTCAGCAAGACCAAGTCCAAGGGTGAGAAGAAGAACCCGTGGATCGTGGCTGTCGCCAAGGCCAAAAAGGAGCTGGGCATCAAGGGCTTTGCGCTGGTCCAGGGCAAGCTGTTGACCCGGGCGCGCGAAATTTACTCCAAGTAAGTAGTACGGAGAATGGCTAAAAAGAAGGTCCAGAAGACCAAGACGAAGACGAAAAAGTCTCGCACGACCGAGAAGCTGAGTCGTGAGCAGGTGTCGGGTCTGCTCAAGAATCTGCGGAGAATTTTCGGGTCTAAAGGTAAGAAGAAATGAAGAGCGGTCTTTTGGGTCTGAAAACGACCACCTCGGCGAGGATGGTCCGTTCTATTTTCAAGTCGGCAAGAAAGCACAGACGCCCGGCGTCAGCACCGGCGGGCCGGTCTCGGCGGGTCGTGCCGTCTCCTCCTCGGCGGTCCCGTAGAAGCGGATCTGCGCGGCGCGGACCGTCAGCCCCCAATTACCGTTGAAAAAATACGTAGAATCAATATCAACCAGGACGCTCAAGTCCTGTCCACGAAACAGCCCTTCCCGCACTTCCGGGTTGACCTGTTTTGAATTCTCATCGAAAATATAAGTCGCGTCATCAATCTTGAGACGGAGCTCGTTCAATTTCAGGTTGGAATTGAACGGCTCTTGAGGACATAGGAAAGTCTCGAGGTCCTTCCACCACGCGATGAAGTCGGGGTTCTGGACGGTCAACTGGAAGCTTTTGTAGGCCGAGATGCCCCACTTGCACCTGCCACGTGGAATCTGGAACCGCATGGGGCCGCCGTCCAGACTGAACTTAGCCCGGCCCTCTTTCCCCCAAGGCGCGCTATCGATTACATTCTTGTCCGTAATCTCGGACCAAAGGACCATCCTCTAAATAAAATGTCTGCATTTTTTAAGTAAATATGAAAAAGGCCAGCAGTCTGGGTTTGAGTTCAGCTATCACCGCTCTAAGAAATTCTATGCTCAGAGAAGCACGCCAGAACGCCGCTCTCCGTGCGTCGGTCAAGAGCCAGTCGGCCAAGCGCGCCAACACCCGGGCGGCGAGCCCTCCCAAGCGCAAGGCCAGGACACCTAGCCCTCCCAAGCGCAAGAGCCCCAGCCCTCCCAAGATGACCATCGGCGCTCGTGTTCAGTTGCCGATCTTGATAACCCACCCAAATGGACGTATCGAGGTCAAGTTCCGTACTACACGCAAGTATTACGCACCCAATGCGAGCAAACAGTACGGCTACAACCTCAGTAAACAGGTGCGCTAGAAGGTTGACCCAGTCGCGGCGCCAATCACTCGCGCGAGGCCGGAACCTCTCAAAAGTACACGAAGCTCCGTAAGCCATGGGAGGTTACTTGGGACCACGATAAAGCCACCCGAGGCGGTGGCCATCTCGAGCGTGTGTTCCAACCCGTCTGCGTTAAAGCACCACATACCCTCCTGGACCCAATCCAACTTGATGGGTCGACGGACCGCGTAGGCACCTGGCATCCGGAGGATATGGAGCGATTCTGTTTCTAAATTGTAAATGATCCCGTCATGGGACTTGAGGAGGTACCAAAGCCTCCAAGCCCTAGACTCGTCCAATTTCTTGGGAGGAATTTTGAAAGCTAATTGAGTGTCGATTGATGGACTCGACCACTCAATTATCTTTTGGACCAAATCTCTTGGTAGCATGCTTCAATTAACTGTAATGATCTCTTTTATTTACTAGAAAGTCCCAGAGAATTCGCCAAGGCTTTGACGCTCCGCGCCAAAGTCTGATAGTTAATCAACATAGAACGCTCTTTATTATTGGCCCGACTATTGAAAGTCGACCGGTTCCTAGTGGCTCTGAAGTTGGTATATCTCGCCTCGGCGTTATTTCTGTTTCTCTTCATGGCATTGAGTCTAATTCTCGCCGCGGCGTTTCTATTTTCACGAGCCTTGGTCCGGCGCTGCATCCACGAATTGAATAGACCCATTGTCTTGAATTTACGCAACAAAATTCTCTAGCCTGAGCACACCCTCGTGCTCGGCTTAGCCAGAGCACACCCTCGTGCTCGGCTTAGCCAGAGCACATCATACACGACTCGGGGTTTTCGCGCGAGCACGCGAGGATCTGTTCGGGCGTCGGTGAGGAGGAAACCAGTGGGTTTCCGACCGGAACCGTCACTTGCTGCGCCTTGGCCTTGGCGCGGGTCCGCAGGTAGTACATGCCCGTCTTGAGCCCCTTCTTCCACCCGTACAGGTGCATGCTCGAGAGCTTGGCCAGTGTCGGATTTTCCATGAAAATATTCAGCGACTGAGACTGATCGATGTAGGCGCCCCGGTCAGCCGCCATATCGATGATGGACTTCTGTGGAATCTCCCATACGGTCCGGTACACGACCTTCAACTCGTCCGGGATGTCCAGTTGCTGGACCGACCCACCAGCTCGCACAATTTCATTCTTAATTTCTGGAGTCCACATTCCGAGCTTCTGCAAGTCCTTGACCAGGTGCTTGTTGATCATCACAAACTCACCAGCCAGAGTTCGACGCAGGTAGATGTTGGTCGTGTACGGCTCGAAAGCCTCGTTATTGCCCATGATCTGGGCGGTCGAGGCGGTCGGCATCGGCGCCACCAGAAGCGAGTTGCGCAGGCCGTGTTTAGCAATCCGGTCTTTGTGAGTATCAAACGCGTGATCCTCCTTGCCCCAGAGGTCAAACTGAAGCAAGCCCTGAGATGCTGGCGAACCCTGAAACGTCTCGTACGGTCCCTCTTCCTCGGCGAGTGTGAAAGACTCCCACACCGCCTGCATGTAGATGCACCTGAAGATGCTCGTGTTGAGTTCACGAGCCTTGGGCCCATCGAACGACAGACCGAGCATCTGAAACACGTCGGCCAGACCCTGCACGCCGATAGCGATGGGCCGGTGGCGCATGTTCGACTTCCGGGCCGCCTCGGTAGGGTAGTAGTTCTTGTCGATGACGCGGTTCAGGTTGCGCGTCACGATGCGAGCCACCTTGCCCAACATCCCCATGTCGAACTCACGTCCAGTTCCATCGTAACTGTCCTTCACAAACGTCGGGAGACAAATAGAGGCCAAATTGCATACTGCCGTCTCGTCGGGCCCACTGACCTCCATAATCTCAGTGCACAGGTTGCTAGACTTGATAGTCCCGATATTCTTCTGGTTGCTCTTTTCGTTGGTGGCATCCTTGTAGCACATGTAGGGTGTGCCGGTCTCAACCTGGCTCTTGAGGATCGCGTCCCAAACGGTACGGGCCTTGACCTGCTCTTTGAACCTCCCCTGTGCAACGTACATCCGGTACAGCTCGTTAAACTGCTCACCGTACACGTCCGTCAGGCATGGGCACTCGTGCGGGCACATCAGGTGCCAATCCTCATCCTTCTCAACCTTCTCCATGAAGAGGTCTGGGATCCACAAGGCGGTGAACAGGTCGCGGCACCGCATCTCCTCGTCACCCTGGTTCAGACGCAGCTCCAGAAACTCCATGACGTCAGCGTGCCACGGCTCGAGGTAGATGGCGAAAGAGCCCTTGCGCTTCCCGCCACCCTGGTTCACGTACCGGGCGGTATTGTTGAAGACACGCAGCATAGGCACGATGCCGTCAGCCACTCCGTTTGTGCCCTTGATGGCCGTACCGGACGCACGGATGTTTGAACAGTGGATACCGATACCGCCGGACCACTTGGATATGTGCGCACACTCCTTGAGAGTCTCGTAGATACCCTCGATGCTGTCATCCTTCATGGCCACCAGGAAGCAGCTGGACATCTGGGGGTTCTTGGTCCCGGCGTTGAACAGGGTCGGTGTGGCGTGCGTAAAGTACTTCTGTGACATCAGGTCGTACGTCTCGCGGACGCGCGGCAGGTCGTCACCATGAATGCCGAGCGCCACACGCATGAAGAGGTACTGGGGCGTCTCACCCACGTTCAGGTACCCCTTCTGGAGGGTCTTGATGCCAAAGTAGCCAAAGAGGTAGTCGCGGCGGTGGTCAATCCACGTGTCAATCTCGAGCGCCAGGCACTTCATGAAGTAGTCCGAGACGATGCCCTTGGTGTGCAAGGCAACCATCGCGTCCGAGAATGTCTTCGGGCACGTCTTTTGCATATTGCTCACGGTCACTCGCATAGCCAAAGTCTCATAGTCGGGGTGTTCTGTAATCATGGCGACAGCCACCTCGGCCGTCAGGTTGTCAATTTCGGTAGTAGAAATACCATCGTACATACTCTGGAAAACCTTCTGTGCCACCTTGTCCGGCTGGACATTCAGGGGTGTGAATTCTGGAGTCTGATTTAGTTTTGAAATTCGCTTAGTCACCTTGTCGAACAGCATCTCGGCGACATCACCCGAGCGCTTGATGACCTTCATTCTATAAAAGACAGACGGTCCTTTTTTTTATCCTCGCCTATCTCAATGGAGTTCCTCCCGACTCGCCGGTCTTTGCCCACTCCCCTGTCCAACGCTTACTTTTCGGATTTCAATCGGGAATATCTTCACGAGGCTGTGATCCGGGCCATGAAGGACAAGACGGGTTACCAGATCGAGCGTCAGAACGACTCTGACCTCCAGGCGCTGATGCGTCGGGTCTGGACCAACCTGTCGGGTGACCCGTACACGGACGTCCGCAATCAGGTTTCAAAAATGAATGACCGCGTGGTCAAGGAGGCGACCGAGACCATCTCGACGGGCCTGCTCCAACAGATTGTCTATCTGCGTGATATTTCCCGTAACCCGGTCCCACTCGAGACACCAGTCAGCACGAGCACGTACGGGAATAAAATCCCGAGCAATTTTAAGTTTGGTATTAACTAAATGGTCAGGGCACTCGACGATATCGTCTTGGGTTTTCTGATCTTCTTTGCGCTCGACCGCGCCATCCGCCTATTTAGTAACGGAATTATAGAGCCGTGGGCGGAGGGCAAGACGGTCGACAAGACTGTTATCGAAAACTACAAGCTCGCGGCCGAACTCATCCTTTTGTTGCTTTCGCTCGTCTTGATAGTCAAGAATCGCTCGTGGGTCACACACCTGAACCGAGCTTAAGGGGTTAGGGCCTTTGATACGTAATGAATAAATACCGTGATGAGACGGCGGCCATGTGCCAAAGGAAGGGGTGGGACAAAGCACCAGTAAGTATAGTATGGATGTTACTGAATGAAGAGATGGGTGAATTGGCTTCGTCAATTCGTCAGAAGCAGCGCATCTACAAGAAAACAGGCCTCAAGAAGGACCGCGGCACGGACGTGATGATGGAGATGGGCGACGTCTTCAGTTACATGTTCCAGCTGGCCCATATGCTCAACGTGGACCTCGACGAGATGTGGGAGGTCCACCGTCAGAAAGTACAGACCAAGGTCTACGTTTAAAAATCTATTCGAATGGTAAGAAGATGGCGACAGCCTGGATGATTGACGACCGCCTTCAGATTGACGGGTTCGACCCCTACACCTGGTCAGGCACGTACGGCGTCAACACTGATGGGTTCCGTAAGGATACCTTTATCGACGGCTCGTACTATACTCAGATTGACGAGGTGCCGATGGAGATGCAGGACCCGGTCGAGGAGAGCCAGAGCCCAGAGTTCAACTCTTCAGGCGCGATGTACCTCAAGACTGCCAGCGTGAACCCAGCCCCTTACGCCATGTACCCTGCGCGCAAGTTCGAGTACTCGGATGGTACGTGCACGTGGTACCGTCCAGATATGCCTTGGTCGTGGATGGGCAGCTCAGGGGACTCTCTTGGGCGCTGGTTGGCGGCCAAGGGAACCCGGGGTGACTCTCTCATGTTCTACGTGGTGCTGGTAATTCTGGCTTACTTTCTGTACAAGAAATTCAAGAACTAAATTGTGGACACCTTTGGTGCCACAACCTTGACGAGCTTTTTCGCCAGGTTATCTTTTTCAATTTTCGACCGTTCGTCCAATTTGGGGCAGAAATGCACCTCAAGTTGAATGCATCTCGAACAGAAATCCCCTTGACACTCACGACACTTGAGCATCTTCGGTCGGTGCGGACACTTCCACATCGTCTGTTACTAGGAGACAAGCAATTTCATTCTTAAATACAGGAGGCTCTGCCGAATCGGCCACGAGCTCACAAAGTCCGTGAGCGCGTCCCTTGCATATCCGTTCCCATGATGCCTTCATGGCCGGCAGATGGCGTGCGAACCACTCGCGGTCACGCTTGATCCGGACAATCACAAACTCTTCGGGCTTTGGGGGGTCGGCGCTTCCCGGGCGGTACTGAATGAAGTCACACTCTTCAAGGTCAGTAATCTCGAGTTGTAACTGAACTTGAGGCCAGTAGTGCTTGGGCACCTTGGCCTCGATCTTGCGAGTCAGAGGGCACTTGATCTCGATGAGCAGTCCATCCTCCGTGACGCCGTCGGGTGATGCGCCGAGCCACGGGTACTGACGGTGCTGAACCAGACCAATCTCATGTGACTTGCGTCCGGTCCGGGCGTCGTAGAGGTCCCGGACGAGCGGCTCGAGCAAGGTCCCGTGTTCAGTGGCGGCGTTGCCGGCCCACTTCGTCCGAAGAACCTTCTTCTTGATGAACGCGTCGGGCGTTTCGTAGTGGTTTTCGCCGATGGCGCTCGCCACGTCACTGGCCGTAATCATCTGATCACGCAGGTCTAACCATTCCTGAGACCTTTGTTCGGCGTATTCAGCCGCGAGCAGCTCACGCGCCCGGGCGACTAGTGGGGTCTCGCTTTGGGGGTCCATCCTTATTCTTAAAACGCGCATCTGTTTTAAGCACTATCTGAGCGGCGTTCTGTTCAGCCTGTTTCTTGGTCGATGCAAATCCTGAACCACAATTGAGGCCATCGACATAGACGCTAATGAAAAACTGGCCGTTCACCTGTCCCGCCACCTGATAGTCAGGCAAGGGATACTTGAGGGCTTGGCACCAGCGCATCAATTGGTCCTTGTAATTGTCATCTACGAGAGACGTTTGAACTTTGGTGAAGGACTCAAGCACAAACTTCTTGGCGTGGACCATACCCAGGTCCAAATAGATGGCCCCGACGAGCGCCTCAAAGACGTCCTCCATGATGTGCTCGTTGGTATTCCAGCCATTGCGCTCACCCTTTTCATCCATCAGAATCAACTTGTCGAGGCCGAGCACATGTGAAATCTCACAGAGGGTCTTTCCCCTGACCATCTTGGTACGCGCCTTGGTCAGGAACCCTTCTTGCTCCTTTTCGTGAAGGTCAAATAGGTGTTTTGTGATGATAAATCCTAGGACAGAGTCGCCCATAAACTCGAGTGTTTCGTACGAACCAGTCAGACCTGAATATCGCTTCAACGCGCTTTTGTGAGTGAAAGCCCGTTGGTACAATTTGATGTCCTTAATCTTTGTCCCTACCAGAGCATTCAGGTCGTCGACTGAAAGTTCGGGTGGGGGTTCGGACATTTTTCTTTGTGTTACCTACACCCTAGGTTTTTAACTGCCTACTTCTTCAGGTAGTCGCGCGCGAGTAGGAAAAGCCCATAAAGAATAACGAGCCAAATGATGACGTTTATTATTTTGGCCCCGGTACAATACGCAGAGCGGTCGTCAGCCTTGCACTCGACTGTAGTGCCTATGAGACCAAACACACCCGATCCACCGATTCCACCGTTGTTGCGGCCCATTTTATGATATTACTATCTGACATTAAATTCAGGCCGTGGCGGCAGGCTTGGCCACCTTCGGGCGCACCTTCTTCTCCTTGGGAGGTGCGTTTGGGTCGACCGGCGCCTTCTCCACCTTGGGCTTGACCTCCTTGATGTAGTGCGGGTTGATGTACTTCTGGATGTTCAGGAAGGTCACCTGAGTACCCTCCGGTGGGTGCAGCAGAGCCTGCAGGGTCGCATCCATCGTGATGTTCTGGCCCGCCTTCAGGCCCTTCTGCTCGACGTACTCGTTCACCTTGCGGGTCACCTGCGAACGGGAGATCTTCTCGCCAGCCGGCAGAGCCAGGAAAGCGCGCAGCTCCGGGGTGATGTCCAGGGGCTTGTTGAAACCGTTGTTCTGGGCACGGACCGCCGCCTTCTCACCAGACGGGTCCTCGATGTGCTGACGGATCTTGCGCACATCCTTGCGCAGAGCCTTCAGCTCCTTGGCGAGCAGCTCGAGGGTAACGGGAGTCTCAGTGGTGGGGGCCATTTCTACAGTGTACATGGTACACTCCTTTAAGCCCCGTTACTCGAGTGCCCAGCACGCGAAGAAAATCAAAATAAGCAGGATTGCACCGGAAAGCGCCAGATGCCAAACTTTGCGACTTCTGAGCGTGTCGAGACCTTCCGTCTTCCAGCCAGCGTCAAAGTTGAAGGGTGCAGCCCCCTTGATCTCTGTAGGGGTGTCGCTTTGAGGAAGGTCCGGACCACCGAAGCCAGGCGGAAGCGTCACGCCTCCAGACGGACGAATTTCTACATCAAATCGAGGGCCTGACCCCTGACCCTGACACCGAGGGACACAGCACCCAGTGTCACAGGGGTAGACGAGACCATTTTCCCGGTTAATATAGGCACATATGGTCTTCCATGGGTCCATCGGGTCTGCCAAACACATACACCCCTTGTTCAGGAACTCTTGTTTGCACAGGTTCATCTAGTATTAAAGAAGATTTTTGTATGTACTATTAATGGAGTACGGCAAACCCCAGAAGCTTCCAGACGGTCGTTACTTTCTGAAGATTTCTGGTCAGCGTCATCAGGTCAACGGCATCATCGCTCAGGACGGCCTCGCGTCCAAGTCCATCAACTTCAAGATCGAGGACCAGTCCGTGTTCGACACCATCGATGCGGAGCTTCTGACCAAGGCCAAGGAGTCCAAGGTGGAGTGGTTCGGCAAGGAGCTCAGCGACGAGACTATCGTGAATGCTTTCCAGGAGAGCGTCACGGACGGTGTGCTCGGTGCGTCGCTCGTGTCCGTCAAGGGTCAGGTGGCGACTCTGGCGTTCGACCGTCAGAAGAACCCCTTGGCTCTCGAGGATGTCACAGCCGGTTCCCAGTGCGATGCACTGTTCGAGCTGGCCGGTCTATGGTTCCTGAAAAAGTCGTTCGGTCCCATCTGGCGTGTGGTCCAGGTGCGCGTCCGCACAGGCGCGCAGGTCCCCAACTTTCCCAAGGAGTGTCTGTTCACGGACGAAGTCGAGGATGAGGACGACCCAGCGGACTATCTTGACTAAAATTTTTATTCGTGACCTATAATAAATGGATCGCAAGGGCCTGGCTATCATGGTTCTCGCGGCTGTGATTCTCATACTTTTGGTCGCTCCCCAGAAGAGCCGCTTCACGGCGGGTGCTGACGTGTCGGGCATGAACCTGTCGAACGCTGCGTATGCCAGCGCTCACGCTCGCGCCAACTCCGGTCGCGCGGCGGGTGAGGTGCCCCAGGGTGAGGGCCCGTACCTGGCTGGTGGTGACATGAGCTCGGCGGGTCTGATCCCGCGCGAGGTTGTCCAGACCGAGGATTTTGGTCAGTTCAGCCCGGAGAAGATTCTGAGCGGCCAGAACTACATGGACCCGCGTAACCAGATTGGCTACCCCGAGACCCTGGGTGGCGTTCTGCGTAACGCGAACCTGCAGTTCCGCTCGGAGCCGATCAACCCGCGCTCGCCCGTCAGCATCTTCAACCTCAGCACGATCCCGCCGGACACCATGCGCCCCAAGTTCGAGATCAGCCCGGAGTATCAGTAAGTCGTGTAGCGACTTTTCCTTGCGTCCCCGCGTCCCCTTTACATAAAAAAGTCCTATGGACTTACTAGAATGGATTTCAAAGCGGCAATGACCGAATGGGTTACCCTCAAGGCCCAACTTCTTGCAGCTCGCAAAGATCTCAGCGTCCTTAACGGTCGCGAAAAGGATCTTCGCAAGTTTGTGACTGCCCATATGGCACAGCACGAGATTGACACTGTACGTGTCCAGGAAAAGGTCAAGGTCAATTTCAAAAAGAAGAAGACCAAGGGCCCGATCACCAAGGATGTGATTCGCAAGGGTCTCGGTTCCTTTTTCGGTGGAAATGAGGCTCAGGTCGAGGGGGCCTTCCAGGCGATCCTCGATGCCGCACCCATGAAAGAGTCGGCGGGTGTTACAGTGTCCGGGCTTAAGGACCTGTAGCTTTAGTATAGTAAGTTCAACCAGAATGGGTATCAACGATGAGTACTCGCGTGATGCGTACAATTACGACGGTGAAGCGTACGACTCTGAAGGGTCGGACGAGTTTGACCCGGAGCTCCATCCAGAGGATTGGCAGGACATGTACTCTCAGGAACTCCTCGACGGCTGGATGCACCTGAGGAACTATCTCGAACAGAACTACATCAAGTGTCGAGCGGGTTACCCTCAGTTTGTCGAACTAGTCTTGGACCCGTCCAAGTGGTACACAAACTCTGAACCAGGCTACGTCCAGACTGACCTATGGAATTCAATTTCGAAATTGCCCGTCATCTCAGACCGAGTCGTTCCTCAGAACTTTTACGCATGGGTTGAAAATTATGTTGATTACTTATAAATGATCGACATCACCGGCCCTAAGGTGCTGACCCCGGCTCTCCTGTTCGCTGTCCTCAGCCCGGGCCTGCTGCTGGCCCTGCCGCGCGGCGCTGGCCTACTGGTCCAGGCCGTCGTGCACGGTGCCGTCCTGGCCATCCTGTACTGGGCGCTGGCCAAGTACGTGCTGGGCCTGAGCCTGACGACGACTGACCTTGTTGTGCCGGCTCTGCTGTTCGTCCTGCTGACACCGGGCGTGCTGCTGACCCTGCCCCCGGGCTCGGCTGGCATCTTCCGCAGCGGCCAGACGTCGGGTGCGGCCGTGGGTGTGCACACCCTGGTGTTCGCGATCGCGTTCGCGTCCCTGCGTTCCCAGTTCCCCCAGTATTACTAGGAGGCGCGCCGGGTCGGGTGACCTAATTTATACCTAAAATACCAGGATGGTCAAGTACCTCGCCATTGGCCCAGGGGCCATGGGGTACTTTACCTTTTTGGGAGCTCTTACGAGACTAAAACAAGTGGGTCGGCTCGATGAACTGGAAGAGATTTCAGGTGCGTCAGCCGGAGCCCTATTGGCTTTTGTGTTTGCCCTTGCGAAAGGGGACACCACAAAGGTTCTTGACTTTACGTTGACCGTGCCCATAAAGCAGATGATGAAGCCCAACATCAAAAGTCTCCTCAAAGACTGGGGACTCATTTCGAATTCAAAATTACACACCGTCTTTTCGGATATGACTGAAAAGTTCACAGGTAAGCGAACCGTGACGTTCAAAGAGCTGTACGATTGGTGGCCGGTGAAAATACACATGGCGTCTTACTGCGTCAATACGTCCAAGACGGTTTACTTCTCGGTCGACTCGACACCCGGTATGAATGTCGTCGACGCCGTCTGCGCCACGATCGCCATCCCCTTCATCATTTCTTCAGCAAAATTGAACGACGGCTGGCACTATATAGATGGTGCCACGGCCGAGGCCATACCGTGTGGTCCGTTCTTGGCGCGCCAAAGAGAGGATGTGTTGGTCATGGCGTTTGAATGGGGTCTGGTGCGTGAAATAAAGGACATCAAAAGTTACGCCCTGGCGCTCATCACGACCCAGATGCGTTCACGGGCCACCTACGACTTTCCTATTTTGAATCTAAATTCTGGAGACGTGGACATCTTCGACTTTTCAGCGGGCCAAGAGCAGAAGCTCAAGCTATTTATGAAAGGGATGGCCGCCCAGTAATTTTCTCATTGAATTTCAAAATGAAACACCACATCCGTTCCAGCCACGTCGTGAGACTTTCGCGCAAAAAGATCACCGTCAAGGCGAGCAAGGGTCGTCCCGGCTATTCTTACGTTCGCAAGGCGGCGAGCCGGCGCGTCAAGGCTGTCCCGGCGTACGACGTGGGCGCCATCGGCCACTCGACGAAGGTTATCGGCAAGCTCAAGGGTGGTATGCTCACCAAGTATGGGTACCACCCAGTCGAGGCCATGACCAACCGCCACAAGGCGCTCTCGAAGGGTATCGTCAAGGGTGAGCGCCCATTGACGGTGTTCCGCCGTCTTATGGCCATAGGCACGCTGACCAAAGGTCGGCTGCCCCGCGCGTCCCGCATTTACCGCCAGGATGCCAAGTGGATCAGCCGCAAGTACCTAAAGGTTAAATAAATTCTAAGTGTAAATTAATCGATGCCGACCCTGCGCGAAATTCAGCAGTGGAAGCCGCGCACGACTTCCGTGAACGGCTCGGTCCGTCACAACCGCCGCTTGGCACTGACCACGGGGGTTCAACTGGCGCTGACCGCCCCGGCACCCCAGCGCAAGCAGGCTCTCCAACGCGAACTCCGTAAGCACCCGGCCGTGGCCCTCTCGTGCCTGTCCCGGTCGACTCTCCGTCGAGTGCTTTTGACCCTAGGTTTCAGCCTCGCGGCTGTCGGTGCCGTGATGCACTTCCCGAAGTTGCCGGCGGGTGGGCCGGCTGCAATGGTTCCCACGCCCACCGGAAACGCCCCTCTGGCTGCCCGCCAGTGGTACCAGCGCGCATGGAACGCCGCGCCCAGCCGTCAGACGGTTATCAACGTGGGCGGAGCCGCGGCGACGGCCGCGAACCCCATGTTTGCCGTGAAGTGGATCGTCACCTCGGTCACGAGCCGAACCGTCACGGCAATGGACAATCAGATTGGTCAGTACGAGCAGGCGGCTAACCGTGCCCGCCAGAACCTCGAGTTTTACCTGGCCTGGACGATGTTCATCGCGTTCTTGGCCATCGTCTCGCATTTCATTCCGAGAATTGCGTACAACGTCCGGGCGACCGTCCACGTTCTGACTTCGGGCAACGCCGAACAGGCGGCCATGCTTGCGGGTCGCGTAGGCACCAAGGCTATCCAGTCGGGTGGACGGTCTCGTTCGCGGTCCCGGTCCCGGTCCCGTGGACGGACCCTGCGTATCGGGGCGGGTATGCCGACCAACACGCAGCTCTTGTCCCGTATGCGTTAAAAAATTCATAGCTTAATTTAGTATGAAAATTAGTCAAATCAAGGATGCCACCGCCGCCGCGATGTTTGCGGCCGCGATGGTCGTCGTCTGGTCAGGGCCAGTCCCACGTGAACTCGTCCTTAAGGGTCTGGGGTTAGGGGTCGTGGTCGACACCCTATTTACCCTGAATCCGACGTGGCACGGCGCCGAGTGGAAAACAGGTCCTGTACTCGCCAAGCTTGTGGTCATGGGGCAGGTTTTCACATTCGCGTACATCTTGGCGACCCATGGATCGCTGCATTGAACTCGCCCAAGACATCTGGAAGTCTCTGGGTCCAGGCTATTCCGAGCGCGTCTATCACAACGCGTTTGAAATTGCCCTTCGTGACGAAGGTCTGTCGTACGAATCCGAACGAATCTTGTGCGTCTCGTACAGAGGGCACAATGTCGGCAACTTGAGGGCCGACCTTATCGTCGCAGGCAAGTTCATCTTGGAGCTCAAGTCCACTTCGAGGCTCAAGGATGAATTTAGGAATCAAATTAGGAACTACATGAAACTGACGGGTCTGAAGGCTGGTGTGCTCATCAATTTCCCAGACAAATTGGGGGCTCTCGAGTTTGAGAAGGTTGAACCCTTGGTCGAGGATCCGCCGCCCATGGACCTCATTGACTGCTAATCACACGCTCCGAATGAATTGCCAAGAGAGCTCGTGACAGATAGCCTCCCATATTCGGTCCTGGATGTACAATTTCTCTTTGGATTTGAGGAGCGGGAAACACGGCAGGTAGTCATCCTCGCCCAGAAGTTCACAGAATTTGTAAAGGGTAAATGAGTAGCTCAGGAAGTTCTTGCGGTTTGCCGGCTTGACCTTCTCGAACGGTGCTTGAATCTTGTGGAACATGAGACGGAGCTTGTCTTCAAGGGCTTGAGGCATCGTTGGAGGGGTGATACCGCTGAGTATAGTCGCTATGTAAGGTACGTGCTCGTAATATTTTGACTTGTCGAGTTTTTTGAGCAAAGCCTTGACCTTTTCGTGTGTGATTTCGCTCAGATCCTTGATCTTCTGCTTCTTGAACTCCGACCTGAGCTGGTTCAAGACCTCTTCGGGGACGCTCGTCGACTCCTTCGCCTGAAACTGACTTATCCATTCATTGAAGTGATTCTCGCGCTTGTAAGAATAGATGACGTGTTTCTCCATCTCTTGTTCCTCCTTGAATCCCACCTCTTCACCCTGAATATAGTCCATGCGTCCACATCCCGAACAGATTTCTTCACTGACCGTCTCGTCAAAAACTTTGGTATAGAATTGTCCACAGCCCCGACATGGCAAAGTGTGGACCGGAGGCCCCTGTCCAACTTGCAGATCAAATTCGTTCTCAACTTCGGCAAGGTACTTTTTGTAAATGTCCTGACGCTGGACGCCCCTACGCGTCTTGAGTTCGAACCCTAGGGCCCGCGTTACCTTTTCTGGGGCTGGTGCGTCTTCGCTCGCCGTGTACTCCTTTATCACGGGCATGGCGGTCAGCAGGTACTCGACGAGCTCCTCCTCGGACTTGCACCCCTGGACGCGCTCCTTGTACCGGCCTTCCATAACTAGTGGTAATTACTAGTCTTAAATGTTTAATTGTCCATCTTGGGTGCTAAATAGAACCGCAAGTCTCCCAAGTTGGCGATTGTATATCTGAAAACTATAGGCATGTTATCATTCGTAGAGTCTTGCATAATCTGGACCGAAGCACACATATTGGTCGCCTTGGTGAAAAGGTTGATGTATTTCAAACTGAAATTGGATCCTGTCCGGTTGACCGACTCTGGAAGTTCGATGGTCGTCACCTGGTCGGCAAAGTCACCGTTACAGCCGAGGGTCAGTTTGGTCCCTTCACGGACGATGCTCATTTCCTGAGCCAAATTGCCCATGTCACGGGCGATCCGCTGGAAGTCGACCGATGGCAAAGTGGTCACGACGTCCATGTTCACGTCCGGCAGACCAAGTATGTCCTCGTTGATGTCCAGCAATTTCAATTTGAAAATGGTCGATGACTTTTTGACTGGGTTCTCGATGATCAGGTCGATGTAGTCACGGTTCTCCATACGCATGACCAGGGTGTCAGCCCCCGAGATGGACTTGAGCAGCTTGTACATGTTACCCATGTTGAGACCGGCGGCCATCTCAGCAGGACACTGATACTCTTCAAAGTTCTCAGACCCGAGGGTCATATGGACGAGGGTCACACGGGCCGTGTCCAGAGTCAAGATGTGAACGCCGGCTGGCGTAAAGTACACGTTCACATCATTGATGATATCCTTGAGCACCTCAAAAACCGCCTTTATGGCCGAGGCCTGGATGGTTTTTAGGTACATTGGTCTGAAGACGCGCCCATTCTCTAAGTTCTGGCCTTTTGCATCGCTTCAGTTACATTCATAGAAATTTTCTCTTCAAGTTCGGGGGTCATTATAGGCTGGAGGGACTCACCGTACTTGTCGAGGTCAAAGAGGCAGGCGTTCTCAGTCCCGTCCAAGTTTGAACACAAATTGCCCGTACCGTCCCAAGAGTCAAAGTCGTTCGGGATCATGGACATGAGCCAGTTCTTCACCTCGGCGCCGACGAGCATCTGGCCCTCGTTCGTGACCAAGGTTGGAACTCGGGTGATCTTCTTCGAAGGGACTCCCGCCGTATTTATGTTATGAAATCGGACAATCTCGATAAGAGATGGTTGAGTTTTGATAAAGTTCATAATGTCGGCGGACCACTTGCACTTGTCTGAGTAGACCAGTAAGGCCATTACTCTGAGGGTGGGTTTTTTCGTTCGGACCGAAACGCGCCGACCAACTTTTTTCATCGGTTAAAGTAATAGTATGAAGGACCTGGTGACAGTCGGCCTTCTGCTCGTGATCGCGTTCCTGATTTGGAACGGTCGTCAGACGGCCACGTACGCAGCCGAGATTAGTGCCCAGACGGGAGACCGTGTGTCCCCTGACGTGACTCAGGTTATCATCGACGCCGTGATAGCCACCAAGGATGACTTCCGGCCGCTCGAGACGCTCTTCATCAACCACCAGGGTGAAGGCGTGTACAACTCGCGCTTCATGTTCCTGAACACGAAGAACTACTATGGCGAGCAGCTCGATGTTCAGGCCCGGGTGAACCAGAACGGCACGGTCGACATCCTGAACCAGACGCCGACCGCCAAGGTGGACTACTCGAAGGCGTACAAGCCGGACCGTTACGAGTCGTGGGAGACGGTTCAGAACGCCCTGGACGCTCAGCTGGCTGACGCCCTGAGCAAGCCGGTAAACGTCCCGCCACTTGAGTCGTATCAGCGCTAGAAAAATAACCCCAAGAGACTAGGATGGCGCTCCCCGTGACCGCCAAAGAGATGGCGGCCCTCGAAAAGGCCCGCCAGAACGTCAAAAAGGAGACGTACAAAGCTCTGCTCGACCAATTTTCTCGCAAAATTCGCACGTCGCACGAACTCGGACAGAAGAGCGCCCTCTTGACCGTCCCCCCGTTCGTCGTGGGATTTCCACGGTACGACCTTCCCAAGGCGGTCAAGTACCTCTGTAGACAGCTCCAAAAACTGGGCTACACGGTCGATATGTCCGGACCGGTAAGTTTCAGGGTAAGGTGGGACCGGCGTTCAAAGGCTGTCCAGGAGGAACCGATGGACGACGAGCCCCTGGATCTCCTTCCAGGACTCGTCAACCTGCAGAAAATGGCTCAAAAAATAAGAGTCACCAAAGGCAAATGATAAGTCCGCGCAACCTTGTCCAGATCCGCTACAAGTCCCTTCTCGAGAACCGCCTGATACCAGTCGTCGTGAGTACTGGCCCAGCCGGTACCGGCAAGAGCCTTCTGGCGTGCAATTCAGCCGCCCTGGCTCTCAAGCAAGGCCATGTGAACCGCATCATTCTGACCCGCCCGGCCGTGTCGGTCGATGAGCAACACGGCTTTTTGCCCGGGACTCTCGAGGCCAAGATGGACCCGTGGGTACGGCCATTGACCGACGCTCTCGGGCGTCACTTTAGGCCCCAGCAGATCCGTGCGATGATGGAGGACCGTCTTATTGAAGTGTGCCCTTTGGCCTACATGCGCGGTCGGACGTTCGACGCGTCCTGGATCATCGCCGACGAGATGCAAAACTCGACACCCAACCAGATGCAGATGGTTCTGACTCGCATCGGTGACGGCTCCAAGATGGTCATCACGGGTGATCCACGACAGCACGACCGTGGGTTCGAGACGAACGGCCTGATGGACCTCGTGACGAGGCTTCGGCCTTCTGACCAGGTTCAGCACGTTGTGTTTACAGAGGCGGAAATTGAACGCCATCCAGTCATTAAAGAGATTCTGGGGTGGTACGCGCCAAGCTACACGCAAATAAATACCCAGTAATATCAATGGACCTGCTCAACGAGTCCGAGCGGCGTTTTACCAAGAAACTATGTGACGCGATGATTCCGGTGATGATTGAGGCTTTCTGGGAGATTTGGCTCGAGGCCAAGAAGGAGGTTGCGGACAAAAAGTCGAAGAACACGACTCTGGTGTTCCAGGAGCTCCTCCGGGCCATCAAGACTTGGAACTCTTCAATTTCCCTCAAAAATACAGAGGCGATCATCAAGAACCAGCCCCTTTTCCCGAACCTGATGGCTGCCGTGTTCGTCATCCACGTCAAGATTCTGAGCTCGATCCGGACCGACAAAAAGTCCAAGAAGATTTGCATCAAGCTGCCTGCGAACGACGTGTTTGTCCAGCGGTGCTACGAGGCGTGCGCCAAGGACCTGTACGAGCGGCCCCTTATCATCACTGAGCCCCATACCGAAGAGGAGCGGAACGAAGACCTGAAGGCTCGATTTACAAAGAGAATTACGGACGTCATCGAGGAGCTCGTTCCGACGGCTGAGATTCTCCAGACGTACCTGCCGTTGCCCGCAGCCGGTGAAGACCTGAACCTGGATCACGAGGACGAAGAGGCTCCGGATGAGGACGAGGATGTGCCCGACGTGATGAATGAGGACCCCGTGAACACCAACGACCCGATGAATGTCGACGGTTCCAATATGGAGTTTGGCAAGACGCCAGGCGGAGTCGACAACACCGTCACCGTGAACAACACATCGACGCCACCGAACGTTCCAGGCGGAACGCCGGCCCCCGAGCCGTCCGTGGCGAACATGGAGCAGAACCTATTTGATGACGCGGCCGAGTCGAAGATAGGTCCGCAGCGCATCGAGAAATTGCCCTAAAAAATTGCTCAACAGGTACTAAAGTATGGATCAGTACCTACGAGACCCTACAGGCGCCGCGGTCGTGGCGGGTGCCGTCACCATGGCTTACGTCTACGGCCGGGCCAAAATGAACAACGAAGGCCCTATCAAGAATTCAGAGCTGATGAAGCCAGCCTTTTTGGTGGCTCTGCTCGTCTATTTCATCGTGTCACGATCTTCGGAAACGCACGAGACCATGACTAAAGAACCTTACTAATTTACTTAAGGAATTAGGTTGTCGAACCGGTAGAGTGACGATGACCACGATCCAGGCTTTCAATGAAATGATGGGCCAGTTCCTCGGCGAGCTCGTAGCAACGTTCCCCGAGGAAGAGGCGTTCAAGGCTGCTCAGGCCGCCCCGCGTACCCGCCAAACTTTCGACTCATTTATGAAGCAAATTGGGCCCTTTTCGACCCAGCTGATGGCCAAGTCTCCCGACTTTTTCACCGACCAGAACGAGTTCGTCAAGGGGCTCGGACTTCAGACGGTGTGGGCGACGGATGCACCGTCCGCAGCCACCCGTGACGCGATCTGGCAGTACATCCAGACGATGTACATTCTGGGTAACACGATCAACATGTTCCCTCCCGAGACGCTGAGTATGATTGAGGCTGCCGCAGAGAACTGCGCCAAGAACATGAAGACGACTGGCGGTGCTATGGACGAGAAGGCGCTCATGGCCGGGATGAACAACATGCTCTCCCAGATGATGGGCGCGGGCGGTGGTCTGGCATCCCTGATGGGTGGTATCCAGCCGCAGCCACAGCAGGCCCCTCGGCCCACGCCCCGGCTGAAGTCCAAGGGTCGAAAGAAGTAATTTCTCAGACTATTACAGAATGGACCCGAGGGAGATTTTTCGCAATGACAAGCTCCTCGAGTTTTGGCCTACCGCGAAGCAGTCTGCACGCGAGCGCGTCGCAGCAACCTCCCGGTTCGTCATCTATGCATCAGTCCTTATTTATATCATAAATCGCGACCCGCGCGTGTTCGCCCTTGGCGTGTTGGTCCTGGCGATCCTTTACTACCTGTACGGTGCGAACCTGATAAAGGACGGCAAGCTCCGTCCGGCACAGGGTGATGGCCGCGCTCCAGGCCCGTTCCGCGAGGAAGTTTACATGCCCTCGTTCAACAACCCCATGGGCAACGTCCTCCCGACGGACTACATAGATTACCCCGACCGTCCGAGCGCTGCGTGGTATCCCAGTGTGCGGCAGGAAATTGCCGTACAGTGGAGTAATATCCACCCGTTCGAGCGTAAGCGTGACGCTGAACGCAACTTTTATACGACCGCCTCGTCCACCATTCCGAATGACCAGGCGGCCTTTGCCCAGGCGGCTTACGGCAAGCCCTTCTCACCCATCTGTAAGGATCAGGGTGGGGAGGCGTGCGACCCCGACCGCTTCTATTCTACGCTTCCCGAGCGTGCTCAGATGCGTGCAGGCAATGGCCGTTAATTCGGTAGCCGACGTTCCTGAGCCGTCAAGGCGCGCATCAGTGCACGCCGACCCTTACCAGGGAGGCTTGCCGTATATCTCACACCACGACCCACCGCCGCGGCGCCGCGACCCACAGAGGCTGCGGCGCGTCCAGTCAAATTCCGGGCTTTGGCCGCCACCTTCCATGGGGCGACCAAAGCCTTTGCGGTGCTCATCACCGCTGCAGAACGTCCGCGCGTCTCCAGAGCGGCCAGTTTACGTTGAACGCTTGGAGGCAGGACGAGCTCGTGCGTACGATTGAAATGGCTCGGCAGAGGCTTGGAAGCCTCCAAAAGAGCGGGCAGCAGGCGCGGATCCTTGGCCGCCAGAGCCTCCATGGTTCTCTTAGAGAGCTTGAAGTTGGCGGTAATTGGCGCGCCAGCGTGAGCCTGCTTCAGTACCGATTTGGGGAACTGGTACCCCTGCGCCTCGAATCTCAGGACGTTGGCTGCTGAAATGACGGGAACGGGCAGGTTTATAAGGGGACGGTTTCCAAATTTGCGCGGCACTTTGGTGCCGTAGATATGGCTCTGAATCTTCCTCGGCTCGTAAAGCGAAGCATTGGGCTGGCCACCCAGGCACGCCTTGCGGCCGCACGTCAGAGGGCGGCGGATGCGGACGCGTTCGACAGCGGGGAACTTGGCGAGTTCATGTTTCCGGCCGGAGGTGCGCGTCATATAGGCGTAGTTAGGTACAGTGGTTCCCAGGGGCCAGACAGCCAGGGCTTTACCCGACGCACCGACGTACGGCGTGTTCACCTTGCGACCACCGAGAGCCGCCTGTAGAGCCAGGAGCGCCGTGAGCGCTTTGGCGCCGCGGCCAACAGACGATCCACGGCGCACCGCGGCCGACCCCTGGCGAGCACGTGGAGGACTCCAGTGACGGACACCAGGTGACGCCGACTTGGCGCGACGATATCTTGGGTTCAGAGAAGCCCCAAGCCGACCAGGAGCGGAACCGGCGCGCAGACTACTGCGGCGGCGGGCAGGCGAGGCCGATTTGGCCTTGTGTGAACGAGAGTAATTCACCCGGGCAGGTGCAGAAGGCATACTATAAATCTATAGTTTTTTTCGAGAGCTAAAGTAATAATGCCTCGGCTGAACACGAGCCCGCTAGTCCTTCAGGAGGGTGTGATGATGGGTCCGGCCACCGTTGTTCTGGCGGACAAGACCGATGTGGAGAGCATGCTCCGCGAGCGGACCACCATCGCATGGAAGAAGAACCCGACCGAACAGCCGTACGATTTCCCGAACAGCTACGTGGATATTCCGCAGCGCGTGATGGGCTGGAATCCCACCAGCACGTACGTCGATGACCAGAACACTCGTTTCGTTCAGAGATATTTTAGTAAGTAAATGTAATGGACCCTTTGGCTCTTGCTGCAGTCGTCGGCCTCGTCTTTGCAGGCAAGCGTCTAAGCGAGTCTTCCGAGTCCTCGGCTGAAGCCCGCCCCCAGGCTGTCGCCGCCCCTTCTTTGACCCGTCGTGACGTGGATCTCATGGCGAATCCACGTGATCACTCGAAGGACTATTTTGACCTCAAAATTATGACTCCCGACTTGGGCCGCCGTATCGGCGACTCTCGTCTCGGCCCCAAAAACGAAATCACGGGCTCTCTCCAGGACCGTGCACCGGACGCGGGTCGCTTCCCGTTCGGTCAGCCCGTTTACGACTTGTACAACCGCCAGAATGTGACGAACAAGATGAACAATCTTCAGCCCATCGAACGCAAGAACGTCGGTCCGGGTCTGGGTGTCGCTGCCGACGTGCCGGCGGCGGGCGGTTTCCACGACTTTTTCCGTGCCCTACCCAACAACATCAACGAGGAGCGTCTGACGACCCTCGAGGGCCGCAACGGGCCCGCCAACCCAGTCGTGAAGAATGGTGGGACGGTGATTGGCGAAATCACACATCAGGCCAAGGACACCAAGGCGTGGTACCGCCCGCCGGCTCAGAACAAGGGTGAGGGTCAGGGTGGTGCTCTTTTGGGCCCGGAGGGTCGCCCAGACTTTATCAAGACCCGGCGCTCCACCATCCGTCACGAGACGGGTATGCGCGCCGACGGCCTTGAGAACGGCCCGGCTCAGTACAACGTGGCTCAGCCGTACGCCGAGGGTGGCGAGACGTGCTACACGGACAAGGCTCTGACGCGCATGAGCGGTTACCGTGAGAATGGGAACCGCCCAGAGGGCCCTGGTCGCATGAATGTCCGTACGGACCCCGTCAATCAGGGTGGCGCCCCGTCGTGCCTTCGGTCCGAGACGACGGCGTTCCCAGTGTCGGCACCGGATGGTGGGCGTTTCCAACAGTATCAGCGGCCTGAATTCGACAGATTCAATGAGAAGAAGGGACGCATGAACCCATTGTCTACGAACAGATCGATGGACGTGGCTATCCAGCAACTCGACAAAAACCCAATTGCCCAGCCGCCTCTTTCGGTCGTCTAAAATAATCTAGACCAATTGTAAAATGAGCGGAGGTATCGTTCAGCTTGTCGCGACCGGTGCTCAGGACGCGTGGCTGACGGGCAAGCCCGAGGTTTCTTTCTTCCGGTCCAACTACCGTCGTTACACTCACTATGCTCATTCCGTGGAGCGTCAGATTATCCAGGGTCAGCCTACCGCCGGTGGCATCTCGACCATCCGCTTCGAGAAGAAGGGCGACCTGCTCAGCTACGTGTACTTTACGGCCCGTGACACCAACGGCTCCGTGATCTCCAACATCGATTGGTCCAAGGTTATCGACAAGGTGGAGTTGATGATCGGTGGTCAGATTATCGACACCCAGGACTTCGAGTACTCGACCGACATCGAGCCCCTGACCGGCGCTCAGACCTTCTCCCAGCGCTACCTGAATAACGGCTCGGCGTCTCAGGCGACCCCGACCAACCAGAAGAACGTCTTTTACCCCCTGAAGTTCTTCTTCTGCAAGGACTGGTCGGTTTCCCTGCCGCTTGTGGCCCTGCAGTTCCATGACGTCGAGCTGCGCATCACGTGGTCCCAGAACCTGGGCACGACCGTCAACTTCGGTCTGACGACCAACCCTCTGCTGTCGGCTGCTCCCCAGGCGACTGGCAACGTGGCTCTGTCGGTCCAGCAGGGCACCCTGGCTGGCTCGAACCTGACGGCCAACCTGACCTTCAGCTCTTACACCGGCCCCCTCTTCCCCGGGTCTCTGGTGGTGGCGCCTACAGCCAACACCCAGACTTCCCTGGCTGTGATTCAGACTGTCAACTCGAACACGGCTTCGCCCATCGGCAGCAACGTGATTGTGAGCTTCGCAAACACGGCCGGTCAGGCGAACCTGTTCACGAGCTCGAACGCCACGGCGACCATAGTGCCGGTGAACGCCTTGGTGAACGTGTACGCCCCGGTGACGACTGGTGTTGTCCCCCTGGCGAGCTCGGTGGCTGTCGGCGCAACGAGCGCGTCCCTGGTCTTCTCGACCTTCTCGAGCCCGATGGGCACTGGTAGCGCGCCGGCCATCGGTCAGTACGTGGCTGGCCTGCCGGTGACTGGCCCGGTGTACGTCTCGGCGGTCAGCGGTCAGACTGTGACTGTGACCTTCCCGTCTCAGGCGGCCCCGACGCAGATCCAGGCCAGCACGGACGTGTCCTTCTTCCAGGGCACGGCCACCTCGACCGTCAAGTACTCGGACCTGATGTTCCAGTGCTGGTCCAACTTTGTGTACCTGGATGAGACTGAGCGCAACTTCTTCGCGAAGGGTGCCCAGGACCTCCTGATTACCCAGGTGAATCGCGTGACCATCCTGACCAACCCGGTTCAGGAGCTGGCCCTTGCTCAGCCGGTCAAGTTCCTGGCCTTCCCGGCTGCCAACTACCCGGCCATTTACGCCAACGGCGCCAACAGCGTGGCCGCGGCTCGCTACGTGCTCAAGACCCAGATCAACGGTGTGGACGTGGGCGAGTTCCGCTCCCTGCCCGCCTACATGGACGCGGCCCACTACTACAACACGCCCTTCGGCTATATCCACAACAACCAGGTGGCGAACGTCGCGATCATCAGCTACTGCCTGGACACGTCCAAGCTCCAGCCGACCGGCACGCTCAACTTCTCCCGTCTGGACACTTTCCGCCTGATTACCGACCCGCAGCTGCCCAACGGTATGCTGGGTCTGACCAACCAGGCCATCAGCTCGCCGTACCTGTACGCCGTCAACTACAACGTGCTCCGCATCCAGAACGGCCTCGCCGGGCTTTTGTACGCGAACTAAACCTTATTTTTTCATATATACGAAATATAAATGCAATTGTGGCAGTGGCTCTTGCTCCTCGGCCTCGTCTTTTTGATTAGCTACAATCCACGCACGGGAAATATAACAAAATATTTTGGTCAGGAAATATCAGAGGGTGATGTCAAATCCCCGAGGCCCACGCGAAAGGCACAAAGCAATAGCGATCCCGATGAGTACAGTGAATGACGTTCCCCACTTTTTGATAGTCCATGACAGGCGCTACAAAGAGTGGACGTTTGTCACCGGCGGGTGTCGCCGACGAGAGGTCTATAACCCACTTCGATGTGCGGTTCGAGAACTCGAGGAAGAAACACGAGGCATGATCAATTTGAAAAGGGGGTCTTACTCCTATTTCAAATTCGTCACAAACACCCCAGAACCCCGAGACATCGAGGATGGGGTCGATGTCCTAAACATTTATCACGTTTACATATTTGATATGCCCATGACGTCTATAGAGCATAGACACATAGTGAAGCGATTTCTGGAAGAAAAGGAGAAGATGGAAGGGGCTCAGGTTCCTTTCCGCAAGAATTACGACGAGAATGACGACTGTAAATTCGAACCGCTGACCATGATAGCCCAGAGGTCGAACCTATGGCCCATGATTCGTCAGCACGTCCTCGGCAACCCTGAATTCCAACAGGCACTCGGAATGTCCAAGACGCCCTTCAACTTGAGGGGTTAAAGAGACCGAGTCCGAAGGAGGACCGTCCCGGTCCGACGGGAGCGGAGCTCCCTTGACTCGTGATCCCGCGCTCCGCGCGGACCAAATAAGTGCTCCGCACGAGGACCGCGGTGCGGTCCGACGGAAAACTTCGTTTTCCTTACTACAGGAGAATGACTCGCTCAAAACTCGAGTTTGCGACGATCCTTGCGACCCTCAGAGCAGATGGTTCGGATCCTCAGAAACTAGCGACTGAAATGTCCCTTCGCCGATTGTGTTACGAAATTGAGAAGATCGAGGCGGCCCAGGAAGCAGCATCGCGTGAAACGGCCCCTCCCGCGTCCGCCGAACCCAAAAAGAAAAAGTACCGGATCCGACCTTTCTGGGCCTTCCTCACCTTAGAGAGTTCGGACGAAGAGTAATCAAGTAATGGAAGCCTGGAAAATCCCAAGTGGCTCTGCGACCCATGTCCTCATGGACGGGGGTATTCTGTCTGTGCCGACCGAAGACACGCAAGCTTTCTATCACACCTGTGTCAACTTGATCAATTCAGGAACGAAATTGTATGTCGTCGAACAAAAGACGGAGCTTTTTAAATTTTTCGTGGACCTCGACTACAAGGCTCAGGAAAAACTCAAGGATGAAGACCTCCTCCAATTTTGTTCCATAATTGCTGAAGAGGTGGACGGGGGACAGTGTCTCATAGCTCGAGCCCTTCCACGACCCGTCAAAGATGGACTCGTCAAGTCAGGGGTCCATATCCACTGGCCAGACTTGATCGTGACCAGAACTCAGGCTCTCAATTTAAGAACAAAAATCATTCTGGGTCTCCGGCGGTACCATGAGTTTGACTGGGACAAGGTGGTTGACGCGTCGGTCTATGCTGGTTCAGGTCTTCGGATGCTCTGGTCACACAAGAAACCGAGCGGTGACCCGTACTTGCCGTGGCGTGGCACGGGACCTGACGGCGGTCCATTCACGCGCGAGTTCTCGAAGGAGCCTCGGACCGACGTCATGGAGCTGTTTGCTATTCGGACCGATGAAGACGCGCGACCTCAGGAGGTGCTCGAACACACCGGTCCACTCGAAGAGTACATCCAGCAGTACATGCTCGGACAGAGGCGAGCGCGCGTGAAAAAGGTTCAGAGGCACGAGCACGACGGTTGGTTCGTCCAGACGGACTCGAAGTTTTGTGAACGGATTGGAGACGAACACAAGTCGAATCACGTATGGTTCTCTGTATTTGATGGTAAGATTCACCAGCGGTGCTTCGACGAGGACTGTACCGAGTTCAGAGGCGAAGACTATATTCTTTCGCCATCAATAGTAGAGCAACTCAAAGATGTTGCTATTGTGGGTAGTCCTACTGGTAGCTTTCTTATGGATGTTTTTCCCAATGTCTCAAGGCAGGCGGTTTGTCGCTTATGAGAAGCGTGTCCATATGTACTCGGGCCTCGACCCGTCTACTTGGAATGAGTTTCTGGTGAACATCAAGATTTTTGAATCTGAATTGGGTACGGCCAATATCGACAAGTCGGCCCAGGCCCTTTATGCAGCCCTCGAGAATATCAGGAACCTCGGTCTTTTCGTCGAGCGGGCCGACGATTCACACATGGCCGAAGACCTCGAGACCATCGCACTCGAACTCGGATATGAAGGTGAATACATGTTGAATCAGAATGCAATCGCCCGCGGTTTGTACTTCTTCCCCAAGTACTTAAACGAGACGGTCAAGGACTACCCAGAAGATGTCGTGCCCACCAAATTCACCAGACGACGCGGCGACCAGTAGCCGCACGCGCTCCGGGCGCGTTTCCAAGCCTCCCGTCCGTTACGAGCCCATTGAGCAGGTTGAGGATGATTACTCTGCTGAAGAGTACGATTCGCACGAGTCAGACACGTGTGATGACGACCCTACCGACGAAGAGTCGGATATGGACGACGAGTCTGACGCGGACGAAGATGGCAACTTGGACGGTTTCGTTGTAGCAGATAAAAGCGAGAGTGACGAGGAGAGTAGTGATGGAGAACCTCCCGTTCCTGAAACAAAACGACCGCGAGCCCCCGTCAAGAAACGCCCCGTCCGAAAGTGATTGGCCGAGGGAGCACCAACGGTACGCGCCACAGCAAGAGGACGTGGTGATGATGGCTCCCCGTGCCGACGTGTTCGAGAGTCTCAAGGCGAACCCCATGGCTCTCGTCCTTTTGGGCATCGTCATCGGCGCCTTGCTCGTGAACATGCGACCGGTCGTCATCAAGAATTAGTAAGTGTAATCTTTGTAAATTTGTAAGATGAATCGAGTTTGAAATGGCTGACTGCATTTCCGGCGATGTATTTCGTTGTTTGCTTGATGCCCTTGTCGTTCTCGACCACGACAGTCAATGGAGGATAGACCTTCATGGTGTTTGTCGTGGCCGTGAGTGGATATGGTCCACCGGGCTTCAGGGTCGTCTCGAGACCAGTGCGGGTGTCCATGAGCACGACCATGGACGTCGGCTGACCCTCCTGAGCCTTGGTGTTCTGCACAACCGCCGGATCCTGAATAGCGTCAAAAAAGAAAAGAGGAGCCGAACCCGAGCTCGAATCCTCCCCGATAAAGTCACCTATAGGGCCCGTACGACCTTCACGTACATTTTCTTGTAAAAAACCGACCCAAGAATTCTCAAGCGTTTGAGAATTGGGTTCCATGTCTCTGAATACCTCAAACTGGCTGTCATAGGCCGGTACAGTTTGAGATATTTGGGCTGGCGCCGCTGGTATGTTCTTGTAGGCCAACCAGGCCAGAAACACACCTATGGCGAACGCCAACAATATGAAAATCATTACTAATTTAGGCGGCTAAAAAAACTAAGCCTCGTCGCCCTCCGGGATTGTGGCCTGTGCGCCGAGAGCCTCAGCCTCGCGCCGGGCAATCTCAGCCGCGACGCGCGCGTCAGCCAGCTTGACCAGCTCACCCATGTCCATGTCCGGGAACTCCTTCTTCAGGTCGTCGATCAGGTCCGCCGGGTGGGGAATGGGTGGCACGTCGGGCTTGGTGTAGAACTTGCTGTTCTCATCACCCGGCTCGATGAAGGGCGTCTCGGAGTTGGCCAGAGGCTTGGCGGTCATGTCGCGCTTGCGCTTCTCGAACATCGCTGCCGCGGCGCTCTGGTTCTCGCGGTACTTGCTCATAATCTCCTCGAGCTTCTCGTTCTGGTAGTGGACGTCGTTGATCTGCTCACGGTCCGGCGGGATCAGAAGCCACTTGTACATGTCAACCACGTAAATGTCCACCAGAGCATCCTCCTTCTGGAGGCGCTTGGCGTGGCCCGCAGCCTCGTCGCGAGTCGCGAAGCAGCCACGAATCTTCATCCCAAGCTTCTCATTCTTTTGGGGCTGATCGGGGCCGACGAAAGAAATGCACGCAAAAAGCTGTCCTGGAACAGTCAGGTAGTCCTGCTCAAGAGAACCCATATAAGACTAACGAGTGCTTATTTTTTAACTAGATGGACGCACTTCGCAAACTTCACAATCAGGCGAAACGCGAACTTATAACTCGGTGGGTCAACCCAGGTTCGACCGTCTTGGACTGCGGATGTGGCCGCGGAGGCGACTGGCACAAGTGGAAAGCTGTTCAGGCTCGGATCTATGCGATAGATCCAGACGAAGAGTCACTCCTAGAAGCTGAGACCCGTGCCATAGAAATGAACCTGCCAGTCTGGTTCCTGGGCCGGGGTGACATTCGCCAGGCGGCATTCGCAGGCCCATTCGACGTGGTCTGTTACAACTTCTCTCTGCACTATATCTTCGAGGACCCAGAGACGCTCGAGGTGTCACTCAAGGCTCTTGCCCTGTCGGTGGCGCCTGGGGGTCTCTTGATCGGCATAGTCCCTGAACTGGCCCGGGCCGAGGGGATGGTTGATCAGTTTGGACATTTCAAAGATAAATTAGGAAATGAAATTGCGTTTCTCCAGGAAAAACGGAGGCTCATGGTCCGCTTGGTTGACGGGCCGTTCTACGCAGATGGCGGAAGGGAAGAGCCCACACTGGACGCCCGTGTCCTTGTGGCGCGTCTCAAGGAATTTGGATTTGAAAAGCAAGTCTGGGAACCCATGCTGACTCGACCCAACGGACTCGTCTCCGATTTGTACTCGAAATTCGTTTTCAAAAAGATCTCGCCAGAGTAGTAGGAGGATGGTTTACCAGGACCTGATAGTCGTGGCAGTCCTAAAGGCTATAGTCTTGATACTGGCCCTTGTGTTCAACAAGGAACCTGAACAGCTCACGGAGCTCAAGAGGCGGTACTGGGCTATGCTCGATATGCTCAGGGAAACGGGCGACCCCATGTGGATCCCGGTTCTGAAACCATCCATCATCACGGGTCTCAGGGGGAAAAAGGATGGCGTCATAGGTTCGAACGTCAATAAGGGTTACGAGATTTACATCTGCCTGGATGGAGACGATGTAAACTCGGCGATGTATGTGCTCATCCACGAAGTGGCGCACATGTCTGTACCGGAGTATGATCATACGGACAAATTTTGGGAAAACTTCAAGAAGTTGAAGGGTTTGTGCGTCGCCAAGGGCCTCTACGAGCCGAAGGGCGAACGCAAGTACTGTGGGGAGGTGATTAGGGACTGAGACCGAGTGGAGGTCGCGAAGCGACCAGCTCTCGTGATCCCGTCGGGCCACTAAGACCAGGTCCTGCGGACCTCCCCTTAGGTGCGGTCAGCCAAAAACTGCTTCGCAAAGTAGAACACGATGGCGGCCACCAGGGCGCTGACGACCATACCCGTCAGAGACAGGTCGCTCCCACTTTCGACAGTAAACTTGGGCACCATCGAGCCAAGCTTGCCCTGGACGGGCTTGGAGAACGCAATCACTGCAGCCAGACCAGCAATGGCCGCCGTGAACTGCTCATCAGTCAGACCGAAGGGGTTCTTGGACGAGCCCTTGGACTCGGACTTTCTGGGCGTCTTCTTGTTGCCCTGGGTCGGCATCGGCGGACCCATCACCTCGTCCTGAATCATACCACCCGGACCCTGCATAACCTCCTCAATCGGAGTGGAGAAATCGGCCATTTGAGATTCGTCAATATTCTTTTCCGGCTCAAACTTCAGCAGTCCGGTTGGGGGACCTTGAGGCTTCTGGGTGACGTCCTCGATAGGGGTCGACATCGTGTCCGCCCCGTTGGGGTCGTACGAGTTCATTGAATTTCAAGAGGAAATTCATTTCGCCTTTTTTACAACGATGGCGGTCGAACCACGGGGTCTTGGGGCTGCGGCGGATGCCGGCCCGGCCTGTGCAGCCCTGGGGTTGTAGAACCTCTGGTGGTACTGCCAGAACGCCGGACCGCCGACCCGGAAGTTTCGGCGGATCGGCGCCTTGTACCAGAAGACGCAATCTGTAATCTTGTTCGACTTGGCGGTGTTGTCGAGTACCAAGCACTCGTAGTTCTCCGTACAAGCGTCCATGACCTGGCTGAATGTGTCGTACGAAGGAAACACGCCGAAGAAAGCCTTGTAGAGGTTTTCACGGTTCTGACGGACGTTGTCCCTGAGAGCAAACACGTAGTCGACGTTCGTACGGATCATGGGCGTCATGTCCATACAGTACTGGGTGGTCATCATGAAGAATATCTTCCAGTGACGACCGTTCATAAAGAGCTGGCGGATACACGTGTCGCGCATGAAGCTCCGGTCGTACATACAGTCGTCCATGAGCAGAAAGACGGCCGGGGTCCTATCCTTACCCATCACCTTCACGAGGCGCTTCTGACGCTCAATGAGCTTCTCGATAGCCTCACGGTTATAGTCGGCATAGACGAAGAGGTCTGGAATAAACTGCTTGTAGTGACCGTTGCCATCTTCCGTACCAGACATTGCGATTCCAGCCGCCAAGTGCTTCTTGTGCCATAGGATATCCGTGACGAGTGTGGACTTGCCGGTTCCGCGCTTCCCGATGAAGACGCACACCTTGTCGTCTCCCATTGAGCTCGGGTCAAACTTTTTGAGCTGAAGACTCATTCCTAGTATTTGATGGCCTTTTTTGAGTTGGGCTGGGGCGCACGAAGTCCCGAGTAGGGACCGCAGGTCCCGTCTCGTGCGGGCGCCGCGGCCGCGAGCCTTCGGCGTCTACGACGCCCCCTTTTTTCCTCCCCATTTACTAGGAATGTCCGCCGGCTACATTCAGCTGGCGGCCATCGGTCAACAGGACGCATACCTCACGGGAAGTCCACAAGTCACGTACTTTCTGGGGGTTTACCGTCGGCACACACCCTTTGTGCTCGAGGCTTACGACATTCCATTTTTGGATCAAAAATTACAGTACGGCCAAAACCACATCTGTCGAATTCCACCCAAAGGAGACCTGGTCAGGTCTCTTATGCTCAAGATGACTTTACCGGCCCTTCAGGTTATCGGCACTGATTGGTACTGGCCCATCGCCCCGTCCGTCCAGAATGCCGCGACCCTAATTTTCAATGGAAATACATCATTTGCGAACGTCGCCCCTTTCGCGGGTATCGATTGGTACTCAACCTTTAACCAGGCCAACTGGCTCAACGGTCCAGGACCCCAAGGCGTCTTCAAACCCAACGTCGCTTACGTGTCCTCTACGAACAAGTTTGCATTTTCGAACGTCGCCAACGTCTGGGTTCCGGCCTTCGCCCCGAACCAGACGAATGTGGGTGTCTTTTGGGGTCTCGACCCTCGAAACGCCAACGGCCAAGTGACGGTCGGGTCCGTCACATACCTCATCTATACTGTGGGGTCGGCCGGTCGCACGTCAGATTTCTCACTCGAACAGTCTGGCTGGCTCCGTAATCCCAGTACGGGTATGCCTGACCCCCCTGCCGGGGCTGGTCTCTTTTTGGGTCTCAATCAGTCCAAGGTGTTGCCGTCGACCGGGTTCATCAATTTTGCTTCAGAAAGCGGCGTGTCCAAGTGGACCAACTACGACTCGACACCATCATTCGTAGTGACACCCGGTGGACGCATCAACTTCCAGAAGACTGGTCTGTACATCATGCGTGTAGGGTTTGGTGCTGACTATGGTTCGCTTTCGAACGTGGCGTGGGGTGCCCAGACTGGTGACGGTGAGCCCGACTTTCCGACGTTCGCGGCTTCGTACCCGTGGCGCGTGTCACCCAATCCGGCGACTCCAGCCATATTTCCCATGAACATCACAACCACCGCCGCCAACGTCTACGTCTATGCCTCGACGACCGGTTCCTCCCTCGTGACCGGCTCGTACGTCTCGATCATCAAGGCGGACTACGTGTTTAGTCTGGCATCTCCGTACGGTTCTGGAGTCTCCTTGACTTCGACGGGTGCCGTGCCCTTCTACTCGAACATCGTTTCGACCGGTTCAGGGTTCGTGTCCTTGGCCGCAGACGCCACCGGCCGCTTCAACATCAACCAGTACGGGCCGATGATCATCACCGGGACTTTGTACCTGTCTTCGAATTACGTGTCGAACGTCCAGCTCGTCGAGGGGGCCAACATCCTTTACACGTACGACATGACGTCCCAGGGTCGCGACCCGACATTCGCCTTTTCGATGCCCGTGAACGTCACGGACACCGCCCGGAACTACTCCCTGAACGTCGCCACAAACAACAACTGGACGGAGACTCAGACCTTGCCGGGCGTCGCCCCCACAGGAACAGGCTCGACCGGTCAATGGACAGTTGCGACTACGACGGGCACATTCCTCATGAATGCCAGTACCGAAAGCATCACTCAGCCAGCTTGGAAAGGATTTTTGACTGGAAATTACTGGCAGGCGGGTTCTCAAGGTATGTACTCTTTGACACCGCCTTACTCGAACGTCGTGGCGGCGCCCGTCACCAACACGACCCCCGGACCCATTTCGTGGGGCGGTGAATGGATTCAGCTCGTCGCGCCGACGCAGACTTTGCTCGGGACGGTCACCTTCACACCCGTCAGTGCCGACTTGGCCCCGGGTGAGTGTCTCATTTTGGGAAACAGTGTCGAGAGTAATGCTGGATGGACAATTCTGAACGGACCGACGACCCTCACGGGTGCCGTCCAGACCGTGACGGTCAACGCTAGTGCAGCGTACCGCTGGTTCCGCGTGGTCTTCACCAAGGCTCTGAACGGCGTGAATGGCTACAAACCAGCTGTGAATGTGTCGATGACCGGCCAACAGACGGCCAAGGTTCTTCTGAACGGCTCATTTTTCATAGTAAATCAGGTTGGTGTGCCGGCAACGACCCTCTCGTCCATCGTCTTACAGTACAACGGTATGTTGATGACCCCTTCGACAACGACGCTCAAGACACCACTCAAGCTCACGACCGACTTTACGACCGTCGGTAACGTCTTTAACATCTCGAACGTGACGAGCCAGAACACCCTCGCATTCAGCAACGTCGGCACGTACATGGTCACCGGCGTCTTGTCGACCGCCGACCAGCTCACGTCCCTGACAATCTCAGGGTCGGACGGAAGTTCGACGGCGTTCCCTGTAGGTCTGGGCATGTACCCACCCGTCACGGTCAACTTGCCGTTCCGCGTGTCCAACACGGCTGTCCGGTACAGCATCAGTCTGTCGGTCAACGGGTCGACCGCCGCCCCGAACCTCTACGCTAACACGTTCCTGGCAGTCTATCCCGTGTCTTCGAACGTCAACACGCCTCCGAATTACGTATATTACGACTCGGTTGCGACGCTGGCTATTCAGTCGGCCGAGCTCAAGATTGGCGGCCAGTCTATCGAGACTCTGACGGGTGAATACATCGAGCTCTGGAACGACCTGAACGTGCCGTACGAAAACCAGCCGGCCCTCAAGCTTCTGACGGGCAAGGGTGACACGTCGACTCAGATCCTCACGGCCAGGACGTATTACGTGAATTTACCCTTTTATTTCTATAACCGACCCGAGCTTGCGATACCTCTCGTGACGCTCGACAGACAGGATGTCGAGATTCACGTCAAGTTTAACACTTTTAACGCTCTGACAGCCATCAGCGGCGTGGTAAATCCCACCCTAGACGCAACCATCATCACCGAGTACGTCTATCTGTCCGAACCAGAGATTAACTGGTTCCGGACGAGTCGGATAGAACAGATCATAACCCAGTGCCAGTATGGGAATTTCAGACTCCAACCCAACTTCACGACGGGCGTGTTCGTCCTCGAGTTTAAGAACCCGATCCGTGAGATGTTCTACGTGATTCAGGCGGACGGCGCAGCCCCTTATGACTATAGCGGAAACGGGCTTCAGAGCATAGGTATGACGTTCAACGGCTACGAGGCGATGAGCGCCAGTACAAATGACGCCGTCTCTTTGGGGTCGTTGGAACCTTTCAACCACTATCCAAACTTCCCGACGCGCCAGTTCTACATGCACTCGTTCTGTATGGAGCCGGGTTCGACGGCCCCTTCGGGCTATGTGAACTTTAGCCGCATCAAGCAGGTTTTGCTGACGCTGAACACCAGTGCAAGCGCACTCGGACGCAACTTCCGCCTGGCGTTTGTGAACCATAACGTTTTGAGATTTGAAAATGGTCTGGCCGGGTTGATGTTCAACTAGTGGAGAGTCGCGCAGCGACTCTCGCGGGCGTGGGGCTTAATTCAAGTTCATAAACCTTTACTCCAGCCTTCGGCGTAAGTAAACGTGAAGGAAAGGGCGTCTGCGACGCTCTGTTTTTTCCTTACCAGTTACTAGGAATGGCCGCCCGTGCCAATTTAGCATCACTCGGCAAAGAGGATGTCATCTTGAGCGGCGAGCCAGAAGTGACGTACTTTATCGAGCAGTACAAAGGTCATGCGCCTTTTGCTCAGCGCGTCGACACCGTCAATTTTCAGGCTGATTACGTGTACTTTGGGGCCGAGTCATATGCGATCCTGCCTCGGTCAGGTGATTTAGTTTCCAAAATCTATCTCAAGGTTAATTTTCCTTTGGAAAAGCTGGGTACCGGGTCTGTCCGTGACTCGGTCGGCACCTTGATGATCGACTATATCGAACTGTACGTGGGGGCCCAACTCGTCGAGCGCTTCTGGGGAGAGTTTCTAGCTCTCAAATGGGACCTCGAGGTTCCGCAGAGTAAGCAAGGGGCCCTGACGGGTCTGATCGGCAAGGGAACCCAGACGCCCGCGCCAACCTACACGGTCCCGATCCCTTTTTCGGTACTCGAAAAGGGTCTGCCGATCTGCGCATTCGGTGAAGATGTGACGATTCGGATGGGTCTTCACCCTTCGACCGTTTTCACCGACCCGACCGTAGTCATATCTCCTCCGGTCAAGATGGAGCTCGACGTCGAGTACACGTACCTGTCCGACCCGGAAGTGGCGTTCATCAAGTCGCATCCTCATATTTACGCATTTGAACAGCTCCAGAAGAATGAATTCTTCGCACCCCAAGGCATCAACACGATCACGTGCCCTCTGACCATCATCAATCCAGTCAAAGAAATATTCGTGACTATCCAGAACGACAATGCCTCTGGATACGACTACTCGAACGTGGCGGGTGGTTCCACCGACCAGTTGGCGAACATGGTCCTGTTCTTCAATTCGACCGACCGAATCTCAGCCGACGTCGGGACCCCAATTTTCCTCAGAAATATCCAGGCTCTCGAATTTCACACTCGAGTTCCCAACTATCTGTTCTATATGTACTCATTCAGCCTCGACCCAGAATCAGTCCAGCCTACGGGTCACGTGAACTTTTCACGCATAGACCAGAAGAACCTCGTATTGAATATGAACCCTAGTCAGGCGAATAGGTACATTACTATTTACGCCCTCAGCTACAACTTCCTGTCGCTGGCGAACGCGACAGCCGAAGTTATATTTAAAAATTACATCTCGTAAATGGAGGCGGCTGCACTGGACATATTTCTGCCGGTCATGGAGTCGGCCGTGGTTCTGGCGGCTCATTACTGCAAGGCGGCCGGTCGGGACTGTGTACAGGCCGAGGACATGCGCATCGGCTTGATGTTTGCGGCCCGGAACGTCGCCGGGAAGCACCTGGGGACGCTGTATCCTGAGCTCTACGAGGAGGAGTCGTGCAGCGACTCAGACGAGGACTCTGGCTCCGGGTCGTGGGAAACGGTTTCTGATGGGGAGGAGTCGCCATGCGACTCCGACGACGTCTGGACCCCCTACACCGGCACAGAGGACGACATGGCCCGCCGGATGAACGAGTGCGCCGAAACATGGGACGCATGGGAGCCCGAGACGCCAGCAGAACGTGCGCTCAAAAACGCAGTAGACAAACAGAGAGAAGAGTAGTAGGATGGACTGGGAGTCCGACGAGGAGGAGGAGGAGCAGAAGCCCAAGTACTCCGTGATCCTTTCAGAAGAGGAATACGAGGACGACTTTGAAGGTCCAGAGTCGTACGAAAAGGACCCACTTCAGGACAATTTTGAAGACCCAGATCCCAGCCCTGAAATAGAAGGTTGGGATCCACGTGAGGCTCACCACAATTATTTTCGGCTCCAGTAGTAACAAATGGCCTCTGCTCTCTCCGGTATCGCTCTCCAGGTCGAGGCTCAGTCCGTCAACGCCATCATCGCCGGCTTTGCGTTTGCTAGCGCCATCTCGTGGGTCGATGCCATTCGCTGGGTAATTTCGCAGCTGATCCAGGTCAACAAGAACGGTGGTCAGTACTACTTCCTTACGGCCATCTTCACGACCCTCCTGTCGGTCGTGGTGTTCATGGTCGCCAAGGCGTTCATCAAGAACGTTGAGGTCAAGGAGGCCCAGGTGGCCTACGCGGTTACGCGCGCGTAAGCGGCACGACCTTCACTGGGGCCTGGAGAGGGGCTCCGCCAGGGACAGTTCCTGCGGAACTGGCCCGTGTTTTCCAAACAAAAATCAAACCTAAAATAGCGAGGACGACCAGCCACCACTGAATGCGTGGCCGCGTCTCCTTGGGTTCCGCTTTTGGAATCTGAAAAGTCATCGCTTCTACAATTCGTCTAATCTCGACGTCTTGTAGAGGTGGCGGGGGTGGTGGGGGTCGTTCCTGGTCCTTGATGTGAATTCTCAAGACGAATGCGTTCGTGTCCCACCCCCTGAAGTCAAGGGGGTTCCCGGACTTGTCGACCCACCGGACGGTCAGGCGCTGGAGGCTGGCGATGGGCTCTGGGTACTGGACGGACACGCGGTAGTCCTTGTTCTCATGGAAGTTCTTGATACAGGCCGAGCCCACGTCCATTATGACGGGTGCAAAGTTCCTATTGGCGTTGCTTCCAGAGACGGTTCCCGTGTTGCCCTGGAGCGAACCCGTGTCCACGTGACTTGGGGTCCTGAGCTCGTCGATGTCCAGAAAGATGTATTCGTTGAGTGAGAGATCAACGAGGGTCGAGGACCTGAGGATGTACTTGCCTGTGTACGAAGGGTCTGTGGCTCCGGCCAGAGCTGCAGTGTGGGTCGTGCCCCGGACAAAGCCGAGCATGGTGGCGAGCTCCTGGGAGTGTACGAAGATTGTGAAGGGGGTGCTGGAGCTGAAAATGAAATGGCCTTCGTCTGGGGCGTAATCACAGGTGATTACGCTCGTGGCCGTCAGGGCTGCTGCGAGTCCGTATACGCTGTAGAACCCTGGGTTCAAAGAGACGTTGGACGAGTTGACGGCTAGGACGTTTGAACCACGCGACAGGTTGTACATCGTGTTCGGGACGCGCGCGCTGACCAGGTCGACACGCTCAATGTCCTTTATCGGCGTGGTCAGGTGGAGGACGTAGCTGTTCCCTGAGGGGTACAGGGCTACGTCACGGTTCTTGGAGTCTGCGAAGAGCAGACGGGTCGAAGTCATCCTGACTTCTCGTCCTCTATTTTAGGATGCGAATTTAAGCGGCTAGTTTGGACTCGCGTTTGCGACGGAACAAATAGTCGGCATCGACCACCATTCCCGACCCGGAGGCGAACCGCCACGCAATGCACTCCCACCCTAGACCCTCGAGCCATGGACCGACCTCGTCAAACTTCGGCGCGCCCGCGTTATAGTCGGTGTGCTGCATCTCAGCGATGAGGTACCGTGTGTCCCTGAACGTCTCGAGCGCCCCCCTGATGATGTCCATTTCACACCCCTGGACGTCAATCTTCACGAGGTCCGGGCATGGCCAGCCCTTCTCGCGCACGACCGAGTCCAAGGTTCGCATGGTCCTCCGGACCTTGTGCTTCTCACTGAACGTCTCTGAATTCTCTTTGAAAATTGAGTTCCCCCACGGCGCCTCGTCATTCTGGTAAAAGTCAACATCACGATTCTCGGCCCCGAGCACGCCGATGTGGTACTTTGCGTTACGCTCGACATACAGGGGCTCGACCGCGTCCCACGCGTCGAATGCATAGTACTCGGCCTCTGGGTAAACCTTACGGGCCCATTTCGTCCAGTGTAGCACACATGCGCCGATATCGTAAATCACCTTGGGCTCGAAGCCGCGATTCTTCAGGCGCTCAAGTTCCCTATGGTGAGGCCCGAATTCGCCTGTATATTCCTTTACAGCCTCGGCGTCCAGGTCCATCATTTACTATTAAAGATTTCAAACCTTTAAAGTACAAATGGCCGAGTGTCTATTCCCCTTGCCGAGTAAGAAACCGTGTGGCAAGTCGGCCGTGTCCGGTACCGAGTCAAAGTACGGACCCCTGTGCGCCCGTCACGCTCGCGAGACCAAGGCCGTGGCTGTCCCGTCTGCAACCGTGCGCAAGGTGATGATCGGAACCCTGAGTTACGACGGCCGGATCGACGTCCGTTTCGCCGACGCTCTACTCAACACTATCCGGGCCGCCCCGCCCAACGTGACCATCATCCCCATCTACATGAGTTACGACTCGCTGATCCAGCGGGCCCGCAACGATACGGTCGCCCTGGCGCTCAATAACGGCTTCGACGACCTCATTTTCATCGATTCGGACATCGAGTGGGACCCCGCCTGGATTTTCAAGCTCCTGGATTACCCTGTCGACGTGGTGGGCGGCACGTACCGCAAGAAGACGGACGACGAAGAGCTCTACGTGATCAAGCAGATTGAGAACCCCGCGCCGGTCGACACGCGCACGGGACTCATGAAGGTTGACGGTATCGGGTGCGGGTTCGTACGTCTGTCGCGCAAGGCTATGCAGCACCTGTGGGACGTTTCTGAACCGTACGAGGACCGGGGCGAGAAGCGTATGATTTTCGAGGTTCTCGTCGAGGATGGCGAGATTCTGAGCGAGGACATTTACATGTGCCAAAAGCTGAACCGTGGTGGGATCCCCGTGCATCTGGACGCTCGGATGTGCTGCAACCACACGGGAATTAAGAGGTTCCAGGGCAATTTCTTCGATTATTATCAGAGACTCTTGGAAGGGTTAAAGTCTACGGACTATGAGAAGGAAGTATGAAGCTCGTGACCTATGGTGACGATCCTTCAAAAATTCGGGGGCTACACAAGCCCTATGTAAATATCGGTCTTGGAAAACGGTACGTGGACACGTTTTCGAAGCTCGAAGCCCTCAAGGAGCAGAAGTTCACCGACTCGGAACTGATTTGCTTCGTCGACGGCTATGACGTCCTTCAGTTCGGGGACCTCGATGAAATTGAAAAGAAATTCAAGAGTTTCGGGGCTGACCTGGTCGTCGGCTCGGAGATTTTCTGTTGGCCGAGCCCTTGGCAGGCTCATCTGTTTCCAGACGTGAAAACGAAATACAGGTTCCCGAACAGCGGCATGTACGTGGGGACCGTGAAGGCGATCAGACACATGCTCGAGTGGGATCGGTACCGCATGACGTACGACGACCAAGGGTACTTTCAGGACTGGTACCTGAGGCAAAAGGAGTTCAAGGTGGTTCAGGACCACGATTGTATTTTGTTTCAAAATTGCGTGTTCGTCCCCTTGGACGAGTTCGAGTACCGAGGGGACCGGGTCGTGAATCGCCTGAAAGGGACCGAGCCGTGCTTTTTTCACTTTAGCGGAAAATCACACGAGTCGCCCGACGGGCGGGACGTCATTGAGATGATACGGACGCGCGTACCGTTCACTGAGATGCAGGCGCGGGGACGAGTTGTTCCAGGGCCGTGAGGCGGGCCTCGAGGTCCTGAATGGCCCGGACCATGATAGGAACCAAAGAACCGGTTCTGATTGAGAAACGGTCAGGATTGTGTTTGTCGACCATGTCAAGGAACTCGGCGTTGGCCGCGGTCTGCGCCGCATCCAGTTCCTGTGCGATAAAGCCGACCGAAAAGTTCTGATCGGCAAGTGAACCGTCAGGCGCCTGACCTTCGGGGTACTTGTAACGCTCGTCCCAGCGGTACTTGACCGGTCGAATGGTCTTCATGAAATCGAGACCGATCCCGATACCTTGTATATCGGTCTTGTCGCGCTCATCCGAACTCGTCGTGATGGATGAGGTTTTGCAGTACAGACTGGACGTTCCATTGTTCCCGAGGACGACGAAATTGCTGCCAGATTGAAGTGATATAAGAGCATCATTACCTGAATTGTATCCGATTGCCACGTTGTTAGTACCGGACGTGTTTACGTACATCGCTTGATAACCGAGTGCCGTGTTATTGACGCCGGTCGTGTTGTTCTGCAGCGCATTCACACCGATGGCCGTGTTCTGCTGCCCTGTAGTGTTGGCGAACATCGCATAAAACCCAACGGCCGTGTTGTTCGAGCCGGTCGTGTTCTGATACATCGCCGCCTGACCGACGGCTGTGTTGTTCGCGCCGGTCGTGTTGGTGAACATCGCACCTGAACCGACGGCCGTGTTGGCGCTGCCGGTCGTGTTGCCCACCATCGCCAAAAACCCAACGGCCGTGTTGTTCGCGCCCGTCGTGTTGCTCAGCATCGCACTCGTACCGACCGCCGTGTTCTGTGCGCCGATCGTGTTGAGGTTCATAGCATCTTGGCCGACCGCCGTGTTGTTCGCGCCCGTCGTGTTGCTCAGCATCGCACTCGTGCCGACGGCTGTGTTGTACTGACCGATCGTGTTGTTCTGCATGGCGCTCTTACCGACCGCCGTGTTCGCCTGACCAGTGGTGTTGGCACCCATCGCATCCTTTCCGACGGCCGTATTATTGGCTCCGATCGTGTTGGCGTCAAGGGCACCCGCCCCGACCGCCGTGTTCGCCTGACCAGTGGTGTTGGCA
>Ga0222713_10000172_pt1 | contig 70148 bp, 48 predicted proteins | sample C33_649DmetaG_FD_165061 | JGI IMG/M metagenome (GOLD analysis project Ga0222713, IMG submission 165061) | Estuarine water microbial communities from San Francisco Bay, California, United States - C33_649D | ecosystem: Environmental > Aquatic > Marine > Unclassified | place: USA: California...
ATCAAATAGCGCGCGATGCCGTTCGTACCGTCCTGGAACTCGATGCCTGTTGGGTTGGTGAAGCTCCCTGCAGGCAGGAAGTCGCTGCGGGTCTGAAGCGTCACCGCCAGGTTGGCCTGCCATCCGTCGCTGTAACGCTTCGACAGGGTCAGGTCCACGCCCTTGTAGTCTTCGTAGCTAAGACGGGTCATCGTAATGGTCCCGATACCCGACGGGCGCATCGCGCCCTGCTGCACGACGTAGTACGGCGCCGACTTGCCGGACAACGGGTCAGTGTAGGTCAGTGGCGCGGCGTAGATCGACGACAGCGGGAAGCCGGCAGCGCCCGGCTGGTAGCCAATCGTGTAGCCGGCTGTGCCGTTGTCGTAGCGACGATAGATAAAGTCCGCGCCCACAGCCATGTTGGCGACAAGCTCGCGCTGGAGGCCAAGCGTCACTTCGCGCGTCCGGCCAATCTTCGCGCTCTTGTCGACGTTGCTGCCGGCGGGAACCCGGAGGCCCGTCGACAGGTTGAACAGCGAGGTGCTGACCGACGGCGTGCCAATCAGCTCGTTGCTCTGGATGAAGCCGTCCATATTCGCATCCGTCCAGCACGAGGCGCCCGGCGTGGTGCTGCACCGGCCGCTCGTCGGGTTCGCCCCCCATGTCAGTGTCACGGCACCCAGACTGCTGAGGTTGTTCGCGAGTGTGATCTTGGTGGCGTAGTAGTACGACCCCGACGCCTTGAGCACCGTCTTGCCGTTTCCGCTCAGGTCGTAGGTCAGGGACAGACGCGGAGACAGGTTGCCGAACGGCTGAAGCTCTTCGACCTGACCCGTGACGGGGCTCACACCCGACGTGGCCTCGTCTTCACACTGCGACGGCAGCAGGTCGGGCAGAATCTGGTTGGCCGGCACACAGCCGCCCAGCCACTTCGACTGCTGCCAGTCGTACCGGATGCCCGCATTCACGCGCAGCCGGCCGCGCGAGTACGAGTCCTGGATGTAGCCAGACCACATCCACCAGTCGTTGTTGACGAGCTGGTCGCGCGTCACCTGAGCCAGGTAGGGCACCAGGCCCGGTGCGGTCGATCCCTCAACCGGCACGTAGGTCTTGCCGTCGCCGCAGTTGGCGAGCGTGTTGCCGCGGCACTGCACCTGCGCGCGTCCGCCGCCGCTGATGTGCTGGTAGGTCGTGATCGGATTATTGCGGTAGCCCGCGCCGAACTTCAGCGAGTGGTCGCCGCCCAGCACGCTGGTCAGGAAGTACGTGCCGTCGGTCTTGATTTCCAGCGACGGACGCTTCGTCTGGTAGCTGTTGCCCAGCGACCGGCTCAGATTGCCCGTCGTCCGGATGGTCTGCGGCTGGATGTTGAACATGCACTGGGGGTTCGCCGTCTGCGGATAACCCGCCAGCGTGGTCGCGCCCGTGTACTTGGACAGACCGCAGATCTCCGGGGCGATCGAATCCTGGTAGTCGAGATAGAACCCGCCGGCCACGCTGGTCAACATCGTGTTGAAGACGAGACGATCACTGGCGATCCAGGTGTGCGTCAGCTGATGCGTCGGCAGGGGGAAGTATTTCAGCCAGATGTCCGACGTCTGCTTCGTCACCGCCTCCAGCTCAGTGTTGGCCGAGGCACCTCGCGCGTTGCGGTACTTGTTGTCGGAGATGAACAGGTACTGGAACTTGTTCGAGGCGTTCAGCTGGAAGTTCAGCTTGCCCTGCTTGTTCTTGATCACCGTCTTGTCGTTTTTCAGACAACCCTGGACCTGCTCAAGGTCACTGAAGGCGATGGTGCCGAGCAGGCTGCCGGAGCGCTGCGCGTCTGCATACGCGCTGCACGTCGTGCCCTTGTCGCGGTCAAAGAAGTTGACGACGCCGACGTTGATGTCCTGCTTGTCGAGCGCCACCCACCACCACAACTTGTTGCGCAGCAGCGGACCGCCGTATTCGCCCGACATGTTGTAAATCTTCGACACCGGCGCACCGGACAGGAACCCGGAGGCGCCGCGTTTGAACTGGTCCTCCGACACGTTGTTGCCCTGCATCGAGTCGTTCTGGAACGTGCCGACGAGCGAGCCCTTGAACACGTTCGAACCCGACTTGGTGATCAGGTTGATCGACAGACCCGATGACTGCACCGAGACGTCGCCGCCGCCGTTGGTCACCGAGATCTGCTCGAAGGAGTCGAAGTTGTAGTACATCGCCGACGAGTTCGACGACAGGTCCGTCATCGAGCCGCCTTCGAGGTTCCACTGCACGGAGGCCCCGGTGCCGCGCGACTGCAGGCCGACCTGCTGACCCGACGACGAGCCGCCGACGTTCAGACCCGCCTGCACCCCCGGGGTCATGTTGATGATCTGCCACGGGTCGCGGGCCGACGGAATCTTCTCCAGGATCTCCGCGGTGAACGTGGCGCCGGTGGTGGTCTTCTTTGTATCCACGACCGGAGCCGCCGCCGAGACGGTGACCTCTTCGGTCATCGCGCCGACTTCCATCGTCGCGTTGATTTCGGCGTTAAAGCCGGAGGTGACATCCACGTTCTGCCGAGCGACACGCTTGAAGCCGCTCAACTCAAACGTCACCACGTACTTGCCAATCGGCACCACCGGGAACTGGTACGCGCCCGTGGACTGCGTCACCTGCGTCAGCGGTTGCTGCAACGTGGGCCCCGTGACGGTCACGGTCACGCCCGGCAGCACACCGCCGGACGAGTCGATCGCCTTGCCAAAGATCTGACCAATCGCCTGGGCGTTGGCCGACCCCGCCGACATCGCCAGCAATCCGGCGACGAGCAGCATTCCTCGTACGACTCTTGTCATCCTTCTCCTCCTCAATCCCCTGTCCAGACCGGGAAAACGCACACGGCACGGGCACACCGATGCCAGCGACCAAGCTACTCCAGTACCAGAGGGTGATGGATACTACCCCCATGTTTAGCATTATGTCAATTACCCTTTTAAATCATAGATTTACAGGAAGTTAAGATGGCAATTTGAAGCCATGAGAACCCGCTTTATTGGCCTGTCGAGCGGGCGCCCGGGCGCACAGATACACAAACCCACTGCGGAGTGAGAAAGTAACGGCATGATTCGATCGCGCGTGGGCCTCTGGACAACCGCGGCCCTCCTGGTGGCACTCGCTGCGGGCTGGTGGTTCTGGCCGGCACGGGCGTTTCACATGGCCCGCACGCCCGATCGCAATGTGCTCCTCATTTCCATCGACACCCTGCGGGCCGATGCCCTTGGGTCCTACGGCGGCCGGGCCGCCACGCCGGCGCTCGACGCCCTGGCAGCCGCAGGCGCACGGTTCACCTTTGCACACGCCCACGCGGTCGTGACCCTGCCCTCCCACGCCAGCCTGCTGACCGGCACCTACCCGTATGAACATGGGGTCCGCGACAACAACGGCTATCGCGTGCGCCCCGGTGAAGCCACACTGGCCACGCGACTGAAAGCGATGGGATTCGCGACGGGGGCGTTCGTCGGCGCATTCCCCCTCGATCAACGTTTTGGACTCAACCAGGGATTCGATGTGTACGACGACCGGCTTCCGGAAGCGGGGCCCACGATCGACTTTGCGCTGCCGGAACGCCGGGCCGACGACGTTGTCTCTGCCGCCCGCACCTGGATCGGAAGGCAGTCAGCGCCCTGGTTCAGTTTTGTGCACGTCTTCGATCCACACGCGCCCTATCGGCCGCCGGCGCCGTTCGACGCCCAGTACGCCACCGATGCCTATGCGGGTGAAGTGGCATGGACGGATGCCGCCCTCGCACCACTGCTCGACCTGCTGCGCACGCAGCCCCGGCCCACGCTCGTGATCGTGACCTCCGACCACGGCGAAAGCCTCGGCGAACACGGCGAACTCACGCACGGCATCTTTGCCTACGAAGCGACGCTTCGCGTGCCGCTCATCATCGCGGAGATCACCCCTGACGGCACCGCCTCGTCGCGCGGCGTGGCCATCGACACGCCGGCCAGGCACGTGGACATTGTGCCGACCGTGCTCGATGCGGTCGGCGCGCCGATCGAGACCGGCGTGGCCGGCGCGTCCCTGCTCGACGTGATGGCCGCCGGCCGCGGTGACGCGCGGCCGAGTTATTTCGAGGCCATGACGCCGTTTCTTGCCAGAGGCTGGGCACCGCTGCGAGGCGTGCTGGTCTATCGCGACAAGTACATCGATCTCCCGATTGCCGAACGCTACGCGCTGGCCGACGACCCGCGCGAACAACAGAACCTGGCGACCGCCGACGCGACGGCGACGCAGGTGCTGGTCAACACCTTGCGCACGTTCAACGTGGCGGCGCCCGGCCAGCCCGGTGAGGAATCCGGCGCCGTCCTCGAGCGGCTCCGTGCGCTGGGATACATCGGCGGAAGCCCGGCGCCTCGTCGCGAGCAATACACCGAGGCCGACGATCCCAAACGCCTGATCGATCTCGATCGGATGCTCCACACCGCGGGCGATCTCTATTCGCGTGGGCGCCGGGACGAGGCGATCGACGCGTACCGCGCCGTCATCGCGCGGCGGCCGGATACCGCCGACGCCTACCGCTACCTCGCCTTCGCGCTCTGGGAGTCCGGCCGCGCCGGTGACGCCATCGCCACTCTCGAAGCGGCACTCGCGCGCGGACTCACGCAGCGCGACATCCGCATGAAACTCGGTATCTATCTGGCCGAAGCCGGAGCCGCCGCGCGCGCCATCCCGCTCCTGGAAGCCATGGCCGACGAGGACAGTGACGTCCTCAACGCCCTCGGCATTGCCTACGGGCAAAACGGCCGCACGGCCGACGCGATGCGCACGTTCGAGCGCGCACTCCGCCTCGATGCCACCTCCGGCCTCTCGCACCAGAACATCGCCCTGCTCCACCTGCGCACCGGGAATCTGGTCGCGGCCGAAGCGGCCTTCCGGCAGGCGCTCGACATCGATCCCTCACTCGCCGGCGCCCACACCGGCCTCGGCGTGGTCCTCGCGCAACGCGATCGCCTTCCCGAAGCCCTGAACGCCTGGCGCAGGGCCGTGTCGCTCGACCCGGGCGAATTCAACGCGTTGTTCAACCTGACGATGGAACTGTTTGCTTCCGGGCAGACCGAGGAAGCCCGGCACTACGGGGAACGCTTTGTGGCCACCGCGCCACCGCAACTCTTCGGCCCCGACATTGCCCAGGTCCGCCGGCGGCTCGCCGGTGGTAGATTCTGATCATCATGTTCACCCTGCTGCTGTCCCTCCTCGTGCAGGCGCCGCAGACCCCCGTAGCGCCGGTCATCGTCTCTCCCGCGCCGCCGGTGGCGGACATCGACATGCGGCAGCTCAAGGGCGCTCTGGTGCGCCAGCTGGCGTGGTCGCCGGACCAGACCGAGCTTTACCTGCAGACGTATGACGCCAACCGGGACGCCAGCGTCAAGGTGACCTATCACTACGTGATTGCCGCGCTCGACGGCGCGCGACGGCAGGTCGAGGTCCCGCCGGGATGGGCCGTCGCGTATCACCAGTGGAAGTCCGCGCAGGCGTCGCCCGACGATGCCCTGTGGAAGATTGACGTATCGAGTGAGAGAAAGATCCAGTCGGCGACATCCATCCCAATGGGGGGCGACCTCGCGCGGGGCGGATCGGTCGACGCGTCAGGCGGCATTTCGGCCCACACGGTCACCGCCGCCATGGCGCAGTCCGACAACATCAACGTCTACACCATGCGCCTCGGCAACGAGGTCGTCGGAGAGTGGACCAACCATCCAATCGTGCCGGGCCTGACGTTCGGCTGGGCGCCCAGGGGTCACACGCTGATTGCCTTCGCCGACAAGGCCGGCCAGCTCGCGGTGATGGACCGCGCAGGACAGGCCGTGCGTGTGGCTGGCACGCAGAAGGTCACGCTGCCCGCGTGGTCACACGACGGTACGCACCTCGCCTTTCTGCAGCAGAAGGACCGTCACACGTACACGCTCATCGTCGCGAGCGTGTCGCGGCGATGAGTGTGTCGCGCGCGCGTCGCACCACAGCACGCTGGCTGGCCGTGATCGGCATCGGCGCGGCCGCGGCCGCGCTGGTCATCACAACGTGGGTGCAGCGAGACACCACGGCGGGGCCGGTCATTCTGATCTCCATCGACACGCTGCGCGCCGACCGCCTGCCCGTGTATGGTTATGCTGCGGGACAGACGCCGGCGATCGATCGGCTTGCGAATGATGGGCACGTCTTCGAACAGGCCTGGACGTCGTCGCCACAAACGCTGCCCGCGCACTCGACCATCTTCTCGGGGCTGCAGCCCTTTGCGCATGGCGTGCGTGACAACATCGGGTTCACCCTGGGGCCGGACACGCCGTGGGTGCCTGCCCTCCTGCAAGAGGCGGCGGTGCCCTCAGCCGCCTTCGTGTCTTCGTTTGTGTTGAGACGGCAGACGGGCTTCGCCCGGGGGTTCTCACACTTCGACGACCAGTTGCCGCCGTCGGGGCCCAATCGGACGCTTGGGGAGGTGCAGCGGGCGGGACAGGATACGCTCGCCGCAGCCCAGAAATGGCTGGCGTCGGCGCCGCCCCGGTACTTCCTGTTCTTCCATATCTATGAACCCCACAAGCCCTACACACCGCCCGTGGTGCCGGCGTCTGGTGATCGCTACGACGGCGAAGTCACGCATGCCGATGCGATCGTGGGGCAACTGATCGAGACCCTGCGGGCACGCGGAGACTATGACCGCGCCACCGTCATCCTGCTGTCCGACCACGGCGAAGGACTCGGCGACCACGGCGAGGAGGAGCACGGGTCCTTCCTGTATCGCTCGACCATCCAGGTGCCGTTGATCATCAAGCTTCCGGACAGTGAGGGCGCGGGTCGCCGGATCAGCACGCCGGTGCAGCACCTCGACATGGCGCCGACGATTCTCACCGCACTGGGGCTGCCTGTGCCCGGCACGCTGGGCGGACGCCCGCTGGGGCCGGTGCTGCGCGGAGAAACCGACCTGCCGGCCGCCACGATTTATGCGGAGGCCATGTCGCCCCGCTATCACTTCGGCTGGAGCGAGTTGTATGCGCTCACCGATGAGCGGTATCGCTACATTCGCGCGCCGCGCGATGAACTGTTCGACCTGCGTGAGGATCCGGGCGAATCGCGATCCGTCGTCGATGCCCGACCGCAGGTGCGTCAGGCGATGCGCTCGGCGCTGGATCGGCTTCTGGCCGGCGTCAGCGTCGCCGCGCCGGCCACGGTGTCGGCTGCGGATCGCGAACGGCTCGCGGCCCTCGGATACGTCGGCACACAGAGCAGCACGATCACACAGCCCGGCGACATGCTGCCGGATCCCAAGGACAAGATTGAAGTCCTTCGCTTGTATCAACGCGCGGCATCGCTGGCCGCCGAGGGAAAATGGCTGGAGGCCTCTGCGGCCTATCGCGCCCTGCTGGCCGACGATCCGTCGATGACCGACGTCTGGCTGCAGCTGGCGGGGACCCTCGACCGCGCGGGACAGGCCACTGCCGCGCTCGACGCCTACCGGCAGCTGATTGAGCGCAATCCGACCAACGCGCCCGCCCTGACGGGCGCCGCCGCAGTGCTCGTACAGCTCAGCCGGTTCGAGGAGGCGCGTGCCCACGCGGAACTCGCCATTCCGGTCGCGCCTGCCATCGCGCACGAACTGCTGGCCCGCCTCGCGGTGCAGCGCAAGGATGCTGCCGCAGCGCGCCACCACGCCGCGGAGGCGGCCACGGCGGATCCGACGCTGCCGATGCCGGCGTTCGTCGACGGCCTGCTCTTCTACAACCAGAACGCGTTCGCCGCAGCGATTCCACCGCTGCAGGCGGCGGTGCGCGCGCTGACCGACCGCACGGAGCAGGTCGCGGACGTCCGATACGTGCTCGCCGACTCGCTGGCGCGAGAGGGCCGCTTGAGCGAAGCCGCGCCACTGTTTGCGACTGAAATCGCGATCTATCCCAACCACCTGCTCGCGCGCGCCGGCCTCGCCATGACCGAATGGGAACTGGGTCGTCGCACCGAGGCGCGCAATGCGGTGGAGGATCTCGAGGCCGCGGCCGCCCGGTTTGGTCAGCCACAGGGATACCTGCTCGCCGCCCAGTTGTGGACACAATTCGGAGACACCGTCCGAGCCGAGCGGGCCCGCGCGTTCCACCAGACACGACAGGGCCCAGCGCGGTAACATTCGATCGTGGCGGTCCCACATTCCCTTCGACTCCCGCTGCTGTTGGGTGTTGCTGTCTGTCTGTCCGGCGGCCGCGCGGCGGGCCAGGCTCAGTTTCGAACGGGCGTTGATCTGGTCCGGCTCGATATCAGGGTCACTGATGCCGCCGGACGGCCGATCACTGACCTTCGTGCGGACGAAGTGGTGGTGACCGAGCGCGGCGCCGACCGACCCGTGCTGCTGTTTCAGCGCGTCACCGAGCCGGCTGAGACATTCGTAGACGAGGCCGCTCGTGCGCTCACCGCAGAGGTGGCGTCAAACCAGGCGTTCCCGCGAGGCCACCTCTACGTCCTCGTGTTTGATCAGGCCCACATCACAGCCGGGAACGAACAACGCGCCCGGATGGCGGCCGAGCAGTTTATTCGCACCAGAATCCGCCCGGCGGACCGTGTCGCCATCTATTCGGTCCCTGGGCCTGGAGCCCGACTGAGCTTCACGGCCGATCATCAACGTGCACTGGCCGCGCTCGAGCCGATCCGCGGATCCTACCAGCGCACCATGTCCACGCCATTCGGCACATTCCCGATCCACGAGGCACACCGCATCGTGCAGGGGGACGACCGCCTGATCACCACGACGATTGAACGGCTGGCCAGGGACGGTAGTGGTGACCTTCTGGGTCTGCCCACCGCCGGCGGAGGCCGAGGCGGCGGCTCACTGGCTGACGACCCCAGCATCGCGCGCCGCGTCATCGTCGAGAACGCGCGCATGGTCGTGAACCAGTCGGACGCTGAATCGCGGCAATTTCTGCAGCGGCTGGCCGAACTGATCCGCAACCTCGCAGATGTCGAGGGACGGAAGTCCGTGGTGTTGTTCTCGGAAGGGTTCTTCCAGGACAATCTCTCGCGAGAGTTGGAGATTGTGGCTGCCGCCGCAGCGCAGACGTACAGCGTCTTCTACACTATTGATCTCAACCAGCGTGGCCCGGCGATCACCGAGGCGTACGCCTCGGAGACCGGGCAAGGTTCCGAGATTCAGGCACGTCTCGCGCCTCTCGGCACACTCGCGGTGGAAACCGACGGTGAGTTATTTGTGGATGGCGCCGCGCGCAGCGGCACAGTGCTGACCAGACTCGCAGCCCAGGCCCAGGACTATTATCTCGTCGGCTTCGAACCATCGGAGACGGCACGCAACAACCGCGGCCAGTACCAGAGGGTCTCCGTCAGTGTGACCCGCCCCGGCGCGAAGGTCAGCACCAGAACCGGCTACGCATTGCGTCCGGCCCTGACGCCCGCCGACCGCCAGCGCGCCGTCGCCACCGTCCTCAACGCACCATTTGTGCAGCAGGGCCTGAAGCTCGACTACACCACCTACCTCTTGAAGGCCGACGTGCCTGGCCAGCAGCGTGTGGTGCTGAGCCTGCGGGCTCAGCTCCCGGTGCGGTCGGATCCCGGCGACAAGGCCGACGTCGTTTTTGTCGCGCGCGACGTCCGCGACGGGCGGGTGGTCGCCAGCGGCGCGGACGTGATTCCGCTGCCGGAGGCCACCGCCCAGGGTTCCAGCATGGGCCTGGGCGCGTGGCGCGTTCAATTCACCGTGCCGGCCGGGCACTACCTGATGCGCGCGGTCGTGCGTGAGCCAGGCGGACTCGCCGGAAGTGCCGACCGTCGTGTGGAGGTGCGGCCATTCGATACGCCCGATGTGGCGGTGAGCGATCTGATTCTCGGGACAAGCCCGGCGTCGATTCCGGTCCGCGCGCTGGCCCACATTGATGACGGTCTGAGTGGACTGCTGGAAGCCTACGCCCGGGTGGCAGACCAGCTGCGGTCGCTCAGTTTGACGGTGACTGTTCGTACGACCGACGGCACTCAGGCGCTGGCGTCGTACACCGCGCCGCTGCCGGCGCCGGTATCGAACCTCGACGGCTTCATGATTCGTGCACCGTTCACGGTGCCCCTCGCCGGCGTCGCACCGGGGAGCTACGTCGTTCACGCCACGCTCCTGAGCGGGAACGGAGTCCTGGCGGATCGGACGCGATTTGTGGACCTGGTGAGTGGAACCGCCGGTCCCCCTCCGACACGACCACTGCCGCCTCCCGCGCCCCTGGTGGCGCCGAGGGCAATCGTCGAGGGCCAGCTCGGTCAGGCCCTTGTGACGGAACTGCTGCAGCGGTCCGCGGGTACGACGTTCGCGGCGGCCGCGGAAGACGCCGCTCGGGGTGCGTGGGAGCGTGCGGAAGCCGCAGTGCAAGGGTCCACCGGGGATTCGAGCTTTGTCGCGCAGTCGATCCGGGGCCTGTCCCGATTTGTCCGCGAGGATTTTCCAGGCGCCGTAGCCGCATGGACGCGCGCGCAGGCGGCGGAACCCGACCATGCCCTGACGTCGTTTTTCCTCGGATGGGCCCAGGAACGGGCCGGAGACACCCGCGCGGCCCTCACGGCATGGCGCGGCGCAGCGCACCTGGACCCGCTGATGGTGTCGGCGCATCTGGCCCTCGCGGAGGGGTATCTGAAACTCCAGCAACCGGATCTGGCGCGACAGGCCCTGCGCGCCGGTCTCGAATCACTGCCGGACTCAGCCGAACTGCTCGCGAAGCTGCGACAGATCGAAGGGAGAGAACCGTAGTGCGTCGTGCAAAGTGCTCGGTGCTGGGCGCGCTGCTCGGGGCATCGTGCTGGGTGCTGAGTGCGGCCGCGCAACAGGCGACACCGCCACCGCAACAACCGCCGACGTTCCAGGCCAGCGCCCAACTGGTGCAGGTCGATGTTCGCGTGTTCGATCGCAACGGCCGCTTCGTCGATGACCTGACGATGGACGACTTCGAAATCTACGAACGTGGCGCGTCGCAACCACTCCGCGCGGTGTTTTATGTCGGTCCTCCCGCCGGTGCGCCTACGGGTGCACCACTGGTCAGCCTCCGGGGACCGGCGGGACTCTCGCCTGGCCAGGCAACCGGCTCTGCGGCTGCGGCGGCAGCGAAACAGACATGGATCTTTGTGTTTGACCTGAACCATCTCACCCCGGGCAGCGGCTTCGAACGGTCGCGCGATGCGGTGCGCACCTTCATCAAGGAGCAGTTCCGCGACGGGGATCTTGGCGGTATCGTCGCCGGGTCCCGCATGGTCAACAACAGGCTCACGAGTGTCCGCTCCGAGCTTGAGGACGCGGTCGGCGCGGTGAAACCACTCGCCGACCAGCGCTCGCGCATGATCGAGATGACACGCGAGTGGCCGAGGCTGCGCGACGAATCGGAGGTACTCGCGATCGCCCGCGAAGATAAGGACGCCATTCAGCGCGCAGCCGTCCGCGCCTGCACGGACGACCCGTCCGCGTGCCAGGCAACACCGGCCGACATGATGGTGCGCGACAAGGCGCGCCGTCTGGCGGGCGACATGCTGCGCGCCGGCAGGGACACCCTCTCGTCGATGACCGGGCTGGCCAGCGGCCTGGCCCGAATCCCTGGTCCAAAGACGATCGTGTTCCTCAGCAGCGGTTTCGTCGTACAGGAGGTTGAATCCAACCTGCGCGCAACCGTCGGACAGGCGGCCAGAGCCGGCGCGCGCATTTACGCGATCGACGCGCGTGGAATCAATCGGGGCGTCAGCGCCGACATCGGCGACCGGCCCGCCGCCGAGAGCCCGACTTCGGCCCCGGCGCGGTTTGACATCGGCCTCGATGGACCCAACAGCCTCGCCGTTGATACGGGCGGCATCTTCATCCGGAACGAGAACAACATCGGCCGCGCGTTGACGCAGATCGCCGACGATGCCAACAGGTACTACGTGCTGGGTTATCAGCCTGACGATCTGAAATTGGACGGGCAGTACCGCCCTGTTGAGGTGCGCGTGAAGCGGGCAGACGTCACCATCCGGGCCCGGCGCGGCTACCTCGCGCTTCCGGCATCACAGCTGCTGGTTCCGCAGTCGATCACACGCTAGCGATGTCGAGACGCCTGCGCGCACTACTGGTCCTGGGCACGATGTCCGCGATCGCCGTCGTCATGTGGATGACCGTCGGTCGCCGCCCGGCTGAGCCGCCGGTGCGCCATGTCATCCTCTTCACGCTCGACACCACTCGCGCGGATCGCATCGGCGCCTACGGAGCCTCGGCCGCACGGACACCAACCCTCGACGCGTTGGCCGCCCGTGGCGTCCGGTTTGATGATGCGCAAACATCCGCCCCGATTACAGGCCCCGCGCACGCGGCCATCTTCACCGGCGTGTATCCGGCGCGATACGGGGTCCGCGACAACGCGACCACGCCACTGCCGGAGCGGGCGACGACGATGGCCGAGCGGTTGTCGGAGGCCGGGTTTGCCACGGGCGGGTTCATCGGCGCGTTTGTTCTTGATCGCGCGTTTGGTTTCGCGCAGGGGTTTGCCGCGTTTTCAGGATTCGATACGGTGGATTCCGGCAGCGAGGCCAACGCCGAGCGGGTCGGCGCAGCCGTCGTGGCCGACGCGATCCGGTGGATTGACACCGTCCCGCGGGCGCAGCCACTGTTCCTCTGGGTCCACCTGTACGACCCGCACGCACCTTACAGCGCACCAGCCCCGTTCGGCGCGGAGTTCGCGGCGAACCCGTATGACGGTGAGGTGGCGTACGTCGATCAGCAGATTGGGCGGGTGCTCGACGCGCTGCGTCTGCGGGGGAGCCTTGAGGACAGCCTGGTCATCGTGGTGGCGGATCACGGCGAGTCGCTCGGCGAACACGGCGAAGACGAACACGGCGTGTTTCTCTACGAATCGGTGATTCGGGTGCCGCTGATCGTCGCGGGGCCGCAGGCGCGACGAGGCCATGTGGTCACCGAGCAGGTGCGCACCGTTGACCTGATGCCCACCGTGCTCGATCTGCTTGGACTGGCGGCGACGGCCGAGTTCGACGGCGAAAGCCTGCGATCGGTACTGAATGGCGGGCGCCGCAGGGTGGTTCCGCCTGCGTACGCAGAGTCGTATTACCCGAAACTCCACTACGGCTGGAGCGAGTTGCGCGCGTTGCGGGCTGATGGCTGGAAGATCATCGATGCACCCACGCCAGAATTGTTTGCGATCGGCAAGGACCCAGGGGAAACGACGAACCTGTTCCAGGCACAGCGGGCGCTGGGCGACCGCATGGTCGCGGAAGTGGTGCGGCTCGAGCAGTCCTTCACCGGCGGCAGGGCGCCTGAAGCGGCCGCGCCAAGCCGTGAGACGCTGGAGCGGCTCCGTAGTCTCGGCTATGTCGGCACCTCCGCCCCCACCGTCACTGGTGGGGATCGCGGACCGGATCCGAAGGACCGCATCGAGGAACGCCGCACGTTCAAGCAGCTAATGACCGAAGCGATTGACGATCTGCGCGGCAACCGGTTGGACGATGCCGTGCGGAAGCTGCGCGACCTCGTACGGATCAACGACCGGGCCTATGACCTGCATCAACTGCTCGGTGAGGCCTATCAGCGCCAGGGGCGGATGCGCGACGCGCTCGGCGAATTCGAAATGGCAGCGCTGCTGAACCCCGCAGTCGCTGCGCCGCACCTGTCGGCCGCTGAACTGCTTCTGGCGTCAGGAGACATCGATGCCGCCAGGAGCCGCCTTGAGACAGCCGCGACACTTGATCCTGGGTCGTTTGATGTGGCGCTGGTGACTGGTCTATTGCTGGAGGCCGAGCGACGGCCCGCGGAGGCGGCGGACGCATACGCGCGGGCCATCGCCGTAAACCCGGCGAACCCGCGCCCGCGTATGCGCCTGATCGGCGTGGCCTCTGAACTCAAGCGGTTTGACGTGGCCGAGCGTGAAGCCCGCACGCTCCTTGACCGCGACTACAGACCGTCCCGCATGCACCTCACGCTCGGCGGCCTGGCACAGCTTCAGGGCCGGACCGCCGAAGCCGCCCAGCACTATCGCGAGGCCCTCCGTCTCGAACCAGGGCTGGCCATGGCCGAGCAGGCCCTGCGGCAGTTGCGGTGACGCACGTCAGGAGCCGCCGGGCTTCAGCCCGGCGGTCCGATCACTTGATCGTGTCGAGAATCTTCCTGGCCGCATCGAGCTCAGGCGCGGTCGGTGGCGCAAGGCTGACGAACTTCAGCAGGTCGGCCTTGGCCTCTGCGCTGCGACCCAGGCCGAGGTGCGAAATCCCGCGATAGTAGTAGGCACTCGGATCATTCGGGAATGCCGCGATGGCCTTGTCGAACCATTGAATGGCGTCTGCCTGCTTCTTGTTGTTGATCAGGTCGATGCCGATGTTCAGCAGCACCGTGGGATCGGTCACCTTGCTGGCATCAATCGAAGCCATGACCTGCTGCCCCTCGGCCATCTGTCCGGTCTCGATCAGCAGTGTGCCGAGCAGAACCTGAATTTCAATCGCTGCCGGGTCATCGGCCACGGCCGCCTTCAGCGTCGCGATGGCGTCGGGCGTCCGGCCGGCGCCATACTGCGCCCTGGCAATCAGCGGCTTGAACTGTTTGACCGTCGGGTACTGTGTCGCCAGCGCCTCGTAGATGGCCAGCGCGGGCACAAATTCCTTGCGCATCATCAGCCCGGCCGCCTCGGTGAGCCGCTCCTTGATGACGTCGTTCGGGTCGACCACGACAACCACCTTCTTCATCACAAGCGTCGTCGCCGGTAGTCGATTGAATTCACTGATCTGCACCGACTTGCTGACGGGCTCGTAGCCCTCGCGATCAAAATCAATTGCCCACATGCCGCCGGTGATGCCGCCGATCGACCAGTCACCCTTGGCGTTTGTTTTCACCGGCGCCGGTCCGCGATTCGAGGAGGACGGCAGCGTTGCCTTGACGATGACGCCCTCAATCGGCGCGCCGTTTTCGTCGGTCACCTTGCCCGCAATGCGCCCCTGCCCACGCCACTCCTGGGCGACGGCGGCGGCGGGAATGGTCAGGACGGCCAGCAGCGTGGCCACGCACAGCACTCGGCGGACGCGATCCGTTGTTAATGGTTCCATTCCCAGTCTCCTGCTCCCCATCTTCCATCCTCGACCCGCAATCCTCAATCAAAAAAAACGCCCCGGAGTCCGATCTCTCGGACTCCGGGGCGGTGGGAAGTGCAGTCGACCTTAGAACGCGAACCGGAACCCGACGCGCAGAATGCGCGGGTTCATGATTTCGCGGACCTGATTGGCCGACGTCAGACGCAGGTCGTACTGGCGCCCGAGCACCGTCGCCGAGTTCAGTACGTTGAACACGTCGAGGTCGATGTTTGCCGTCGACGACTTGATCGCGAACTCCTTGCCGAGACGCATGTCGAGCGACGTCACCATCGGGAGACGGAACTTCGTGACGTCGTCCACGAGCAGGAGGTTCTTGTTGTTGCCGAGCGGGTCGCCGGTCGCGACGTTGCTGCGCGAGTACGGCATGGCGTAGCCCTGGCGGGTCACCATGTTCATGCCAATATTCACTCCACCCGGCGCCTGATAGAGACCGTTGAGGATGAACTGGTACTGCGGAAGCACGATGTAGATCTGGCTCTTGCCGGATCCGCCGGTCGCCGACATCACGTGGCCGCCGTCGATGTTCGGGTTCTGCAGCGTCGACGTGGGATCGGTGCGCGAGTTGTTGCCGTCGAAGTACTCGCGGTGGTCGTTCCACGAGAAGCCGGCGCGCGCCATCCAGCGGTTGGACATGCGCTTGGTCGCGGAAATCTCGAGGCCCTGGAAGCGCTGCGAGTACCCGTCGCGGTCCTTGTATTCGGTGCGGGTGCGGTTGGCGGGTACCGTGGTGACGCCGTAGTACGGCACCGAGAACGAGCCGACCGGCTGCAGGCTGCCCGTGTAGGTGCCGCGCTGCGCGTAGCTCGCAGCACTGACGCCCTGGATCGGACGCCAGTTGAAGTTGGTGAAGTACCGGAACGTGTAGCTGGCCGACAGGGCCACGTTGGTCATCAGTTCGCGGTCCACACCCACCATGAACTCGTGCGTGATCGGGGTCTTGTAGTCGCCAACCACGTGGTTCGGGGTGCCGACGTTCGACGGGTTGCTGATGTCGAAGCCGGTGCAGAAGTACTGCGCCGTGTTGGAGCAGTTGACGTTGCGGCCCGCGATTTCCGCGGCGTCCACCGTGCCGTTCCCGTTGGTGTCTGTGATGTTGTAGATGTACACCGCGCGGAACGAACCGACCGTCGAGAAGAAGCCGCCCAGGCCGGCGTTCATCTGCGAGGCAAACGACGCGTAGCTCGCGCGCGCGATCGTCTTGCGGCTGTCGTCAACGGCGTAGGTTGCGCCGATACGCGGCGTGAGCGAGTTCCACACGATCACGTCATCGGCCGCGCGGCCGGTCAGGTTCGGCAGCAACGTCGGCAGCAGGGAGTTGCCCGCCTGCGAGTAGCCGTTGACCGACGACGACTGGCGATCCCAGCGGACGCCCGCGTTGATCGTCAGGCGGTCGAACGAGATCGTGTCTGAGATGAAGGCGTTGGTGTAGCGGCCGACCGTGCCGGTGACCTGGTTCCACGCCGTGACGCTCCCGAACATGTTCGGGTAGCCATCGTGGTAGGTGATGATCTTGTTGCCGGGCACCGTGTAGAACGAATCGACGTCGGCCTTGCGGTAACCGAAGCCGACCTTCAGTTCGTGGCGGCCCTGGAAGTAGTTCGCCTCGACGTTCGCCGTCTGCTGCGGACGCACGGTGCGGTACTCGTACCAGCTGTTGCGGCCGACGCCGGCGTCGTCGGCGTAGATCATGTTGACGTTGAGGCCGCCCTGGGGCGTGAGGAAGAAGCCACCGTCGACCTTGGCCGCGCGCGCCGTGACGAACGCGTTGTTGCCAACCGTCAGGTTGAGTTCGCCCTTGTACAGCTGCGTCGGACCGCCCTGATTCCAGGTCGTGGCCGGGGGACGGGTGGTGCCGGCGCTGCGGCCGTACTTGAGCTTTTCACCACGGTAGTAGGTGAAGCTGCCGCGCAGGTTCGACGTCGCCTGGGCGGTCCCCTTGAGCGAGTAGTTCTCGAGGATCGTCTGATCGGGCGTGTTCGACAGCGTCAGGACTGTGACGTCGGTGCTGCCGTACGCACCCCACGCCCACAGCTTGTCGCGCAGGATTGGGCCGCCGAGCTCGAAGCCGTTGTCGTTGTACCGGCGCATGCGGTTGCCCTTGCCGGACGCGCCACCCAGGGTGGCCTTGAGTTCGTCAGGCATGTTGTTCGCCTGAATCGGCTTGCCGAACAGGAACTTCCAGTCTTCGTCCGAGCCGTACCAGCGGGCCGAGCCACGCGTGGTGTTGGAACCGCTCTTGAGGACGAAGTTCAGCGCCACGCCGGGCGTCGCGTTCGCGACGTCAGCACCGCCGGTGGTCGCCTGCATTTCCTGGAACATGTCGAAGTCGTAGTAGGTGGGCGACGAGCCCAGCGCCGACATGTCCGTGATGGCGATACCGTCAATCGACCAGGTGTTTTCACCGCCGCCGGCACCCTTGCCGCGGAAAGCCGACTGCTGGCCGGATTCGGCGCCGCCGACGTTCACGCGGTCAACGACCACGCCGGGGATGGTCTGAAGGACAACCCAGGGGTCTCGCGAGGACGGCACCTGCTGCAGTTCCTCATACGTGACGTTCGTCGACTGTGCGGCGCGCTTCGGGTCAATCGTGGGCGTGCCGCCCACAACGTCCACCGTCGTCGCCACGCCGCCCACGGCCATCGTCGCCCGGAGGGCGATGTTCTGGCCCGCGCTGACCATCACGTTCTCGTTCTTCCAGTCACCGAAGCCCGACAGCTTGGCGGTCACCATGTACTTGCCGGGTGCCAGATTCAGGAAGCGGGCTTCGCCCCGGGCATCTGACACGGTGTTGGCGGTCTGCTGGCCGGCGAGTTCAACGGTCGCCCCCGGCAGCACCGCGCCCGTGCTATCGACCACGGTGACTTCAATACGGCCCTGGAAAACCTGAGCGGACGCATTGGCAGCCACCAGCGTCGAGCACAAGGCCAGAATGGCCATCTGCACTAATCGTCTTGTCATGTATCCTCCATCCCTTCAGTACAGGCTCCGTGCCTGCCATCGGGTGTGATTGGTATACATGGAGCAATTCTCCGTCCACTTCCTGAACAGGCCAAGACCCCGAAAACCTTAGGAAAAAGCGCAATTCTTGACGAAACGGAGGTGGAGTAATGCGGGCGGCCGGATCCGGGGGTCCAAACCGTTGAATTCAGGGCAGTGTTCAGGACGAGAAGCGGTCGAAGATATCGACCAGTTCTTTCAGGCGCGCGCTTCCTTCGTCCTGGCTGATATTGACGCCCTCGGGCACACAGTGCTCGACGTGGTACTTCAAAATGGCCAGACTGACCCGGTTCAGCGCCGCCTCGGCCGCGGCCAACTGCTGAAGAATTTCGACGCAGAGCCGGGGCTCCTGCACCATGCGTCTGATTCCGCGCACCTGACCCTCAATACGGTTCAGGCGGGTAACAACGAGCTGCTGCTGTGCGACGTCTAACATGGCCTAGAAGCAACTACGACCGCCTTTGGCTCCCGTTTCAGGCTTGACCTGGGAGTATCACATGAATGAACATTCATTCATACCATGCCCCAACCCCTGCGCGCCGCGCGACCCGGACCAGACATCGACAAGCGCCAACTGATCCTCGACGCCGCCACCCGGGTCTTCGCTGAACGCGGTTTTTTTGCCGCCCAGGTCGCCGACGTGGCCCGGCGAGCGGGCATCGCCGCCGGCACGGTCTACCTGTACTTCAAGAGCAAGGACGACCTGCTCATCTCCCTCTTCGATCGCACCATGCAGGACGCCATCCGCGAAGGCCGCGCAACCCTCGACGCGGTCAGCGACCCGGCCGACCGCCTCCGGCAGATCGCGCGGCTGCACCTCGAACGCCTCGGCCGCGATCGCGATCTCGCCGTGGTCTTTCAGGTCGAACTGCGGCAGTCGACAAAATTCATGGCGCGCCTGTCAGCGACGCGGCTCCGCACCTATCTCGGCGTCATCCGCGACACGATCGCCGAAGGACAGACCGCCGGCATCTTCCGCGCGAACGTGCCCCCCACGTTCGCCGCCAAGATGTTCTTCGGCGCACTGGACGAAATGGCCACCAACTGGATCCTCAGCGACCGCCGGTACGAATTGGGTGACGATGCGGAGGGTGTGGTGGATGTGTTTTTGTACGGCGTGACGCAACGGGAGGACGCATGAGCGTGGCAATTCGTCGGGCGGCGGTGTTGGGTGCGGGCGTGATGGGCGCGCAGATTGCGGCGCACCTGGCCAACGCCGGTGTGCCGGTCTGGTTGCTGGACGTCACCGCCGACGCGGCTGCGGCAGGACTGAAACGCGCGACGACGCTCAAACCCGACCCGTTCTTCACGCCGGACGCGCGCACATTGATCCGTACCGGCAGCCTCGACGATCTCTCCGTCCTGGCCGACGCAGACTGGATCGTGGAAGCGATTATCGAGGACCTCGCGATCAAGCGCGCGCTGCTCGAGCGCGTGGACGCCATCCGGGCACCACATGCGATCGTGTCGTCGAACACTTCAGGCATTCCACTGGCGCTGATCGCCGAAGGCCGATCGGACAGTCTTCGCCGGCATTGGGTGGGCACACACTTCTTCAATCCGCCGAGATATCTGCGCCTTGTGGAAGTGATCCCCACGCCAGACACAGACCCGGCGATCCTTGCCGGACTCTCGGCCTGGATCGATCATCGCCTTGGCAAGGGAGTGGTCCTCGCCAAGGACACTCCGGCATTCATCGCAAATCACCTCGGGATGTTCGGCGTGATGCGTCTGCTCGACGTCGCCGGCACCGGCCGCTACACCATCGAAGAAATCGACGCGATCACCGGCCCTGCGACCGGACGCCCGAAGAGCGCGACCTTCCGCACGGTTGATCTCGCCGGACTCGACATCCTCTCGAAAGTCACTGCCGATCTCACGAAACGCCTGCCCAACGAAGACGACCGGCGCCACTTTGTCACGCCGGCCTACGTGCAGCAGATGCTCGAACGCGGCCTGATCGGCGACAAGGCCGGCCAGGGCTTCTACAAAAAGGTCCGCACGGCGTCCGGCTCCGACATCCAGACGCTCGATCTCTCGACATTCGAGTACCGCCCGAAGCACCCGGCACGCCTGCCGGAGCTGGAAGCCGCACGCGCCATCACCGACACAGGCGCTCGCGTTGCATCCCTGTTTCTCGGCCAGCACCGCACGGGCGAACTGCTGCGCGACACACTCGCGCCGACCCTGCTCTACGCCGCACACATCGCCAGTGACGTCGCACACTCAATCGACGATGTCGATCGCGCGATGCGGTGGGGCTTCGGGTGGGACGTCGGGCCATTCGAACTGTGGGATGCCATCGGCCCCGCACACGTGCTCGCCGCCTGCGGGGTCACGGCCGACCCGGCGGTCACCGCGCTCCTCGGCGGCCGCGACCGCTTCCGCGCGGGCTCACTGCCACCCGCCGCACCCGACCTCCTCATCCTGCAGGCGGCGCGCGATCGCGGACGCATTGTGCAGTCGAACGAGGGCGCCAGCCTCGTGGACCTCGGTGACGACGTGCTCTGTGTCGAATTCCACTCGAAAATGAACGCGATCGGCGGCGATACCATCGCGATGCTCCACGCCGGTGTCCGCGAAGCGGAGAAGAACTTCAGGGCGCTCGTCGTCGGCAACGACGGCATCCACTTTTCGGCCGGCGCCAACCTGATGCTGCTCCTGCTTGAAGCGCAGGAGGAGAACTGGGACGACGTGGATCTGATGGTGCGCGGCTTCCAGGGCGCCACGATGGCCCTCAAACAATCCGCCGTTCCCGTCGTCGTCGCCCCCGCGGGCCTCACGCTGGGTGGAGGGTGCGAGGTCAGCCTGCACGGCGCGCAGGTGCAGGCCGCGGCGGAAACCTACATGGGCCTTGTGGAAGTCGGCGTCGGCCTGATTCCCGCCGGCGGCGGCACGAAGGAGATGTTGCTGCGTGCGCCTGACGCCCAGACGGCATTTGAGACGATCGGATTCGGCAAGGTGTCGACGAGCGGCCCTGACGCGCGACGACTCGGATATCTGCGGGCACAGGACGGCATCACGATGAACCGCGAGCGGCTGATCGCCGACGCGAAGGCCGCAGCGCTGGCGCTCGCACGAGGCGGCTACCAGCCGCCGCAGCTGCGCGCGGCCATTCCGGTTGGTGGGCCGACCGCGTACGCGACGCTCTCACTCGGTGTGCATCTGGGATGGCGGGCCGGACGCCTGAGCGATCACGACGTCACAATCGGCCGCAAGCTCGCCTGGATCCTCACCGGCGGCAACGTGCCTCATGCGACGACACTCTCGGAGACGCAGCTGCTGGATCTCGAACGCGAAGCGTTCCTGAGTTTGTGTGGTGAGCCGAAGACGCAGGAACGTATTGCCTACACGCTCAAGCACGGAAAGACGCTCAGGAATTGACGATGACGACTGCCGGCCCATTGCCCGTCGTGCTTCTCCCCGGCATCCAGGGTCATTGGGAGTGGATGAAGCCTGCCCTTGCGGCGTTGCGGGAGACGCGCGACGTACGGACGTTTTCCCTGACTGTGGAAGACGGCCAGAGCGATCCGTTTGCGCAGTGGGTCGGCGAAATCGACAGAGCGATCGATCAACTCGGCACCGACCGCGTCGTCGTTGTCGGCGTCTCGTTTGGCGGGCTGGTCGCGATGCATTACGCCGCGACGCGCCCTGAGCGCACGGCGGCGTTGGTGCTGGTGTCGGCGCCATCACCACGTATGACGCTCGGGCAATCCGAGGCCTTGCTTGTGACGCGGCCCCTCACGCTGCTGCCGTTGTTCCCGCTGTTCGCGTGGCGGGCGCTCGCCCGCCTGTTGCCCGAAGTGTGGACCGCCATTGAGACATGGCCCGGGCGGTTGCGCTTCCTGGCATCACACGGGTGGCAGGTGGTGCGGCACCCCATGTATCCGTGGAAGTCCGCGCGCTGGGTGCGCGAATGGCAGGCCCGTGACCTGGCTGCGGACTGCGCGCGCATTCAGGCGCCCACGCACATCATCACTGGCGATGATCACCTGGATCAGGTGGTGCCCACATCGAGCACACGCGATTACCTCTCGTTGATTCCCGGCAGCACGGCCGCCGTGTTGACGCGCACAGGCCACATCGGCCTGGTCTCCAAACCCGCGGCGTTTGCCGCGCTCGTGAATGAGTTCATCCATGGTCTTGACGATTCCTGGTCCCGCCGGTCCGCTTGAGGCGAGGCTCGACCTGCCGAAGGACGCCCCGCGCGCAGCGGTGGTCCTTGCGCATCCGATGCCCACACTTGGAGGCACGATGCACACGCGTAGCGTGTTCCAATCCGCGAAAGCCCTGACACGTATCGGTTGCGTGGTCCTGCGCTTCAACTTCCGCGGCGTCGGCACGAGCGCCGGCGGATTCGACAACGGCCGCGGCGAGGTTGACGATTTCAGGGCTGCACTCAACGAGCTGCATGACAGGTATCCGGACCTTCCACTCTGGGCGGCAGGTGTTTCCTTCGGCGCCTGGGTGGCGATGGAGACCGGCGCCACCGACCCCCGGGTGTCGGCATTGATCGGCATCGCGCCACCAGTGGCCGGGCATGGCCTGCAGTTCATCGACACCGTGGACTCGACGAAGGCGAAGTTCGTTGTCCAGGGCGATCTCGACACGTTATGCCTGCTGAAGGATTTGCGCGCGTTTTACGCACGGCTGCAGGAACCGAAGGACCTCATTGTGATTGAGGGCGCCGACCACCTCTTTGAGGGCCGGTCCGAGGAACTCGGCGTCGCACTCGAAGATCTGTTGGGAGATTTTTCATGACTGACATTGTGATCGCCGCCGCCGCCCGGACCCCGATCGGCAAGGCCCCCAAAGGGATCCTGCGAACCACGCGCCCCGACGACATGGCCGCACACGTCATCGCCGCGCTCCTGGCACGGACACCGGGGCTCGATCCGGCCCTGATCGACGATGTGATCATGGGATGTGCGATGCCGGAAGCCGAACAGGGCATGAACGTCGCGCGCATCGCCAGTCTGCGGGCCGGCGTTCCCGTCACGGCCTCGGCGGTCACGGTGAACCGGTTCTGCGCGTCCGGGCTCGAATCCATCGCGCAGGCTGCGGGCCGCATCGCAACCGGCAGTGCAGAGGTCGTCATCGCCGGCGGCACCGAGTCGATGAGCCTGATTCCGATGGGTGGCCATACCATTGCGCCGAACCCCGGCCTCGTGCGCGATTATCCCGACGTCTATCTCTCGACCGGCCTCGTGGCCGAGAACCACGCACGCGAGAGCGGCATCTCGCGTGAAGCGCAGGATGCGTTCGCGCTGCAGAGCCATCAACGGGCGCTCGCCGCGATCGATGCCGGCCGCTTCGTGGATGAGATCGTCCCGATTGATGTCGCCACGCTGCAGGGGACCGTCCGCGTGGATACCGACGAAGGCCCGCGACGCGAGACGTCAGCCGAGGCGCTTGCCGGCCTGAAACCCGCATTCCACGTGAAGGGCACCGTCACCGCCGGCAACTCGTCACAGATGTCCGATGCCGCGTCGGCGGTGATCGTGATGTCCGCCGCGCGCGCCAAGGCGCTGGGCCTGACGCCGCTGGCGCGCTTGGTCGGATACGCCACCGCCGGCGTGAAACCTGAGCTCTTCGGCACCGGACCGGTCCCGGCCATCCGCAAGTTGCTCGAACGGCTGGGACTCTCGATCGAGGCCATCGATCTGGTCGAGCTCAACGAGGCCTTCGCCGCTCAAGTGCTCGCATGCACAAAGGAATTGCCGATCGACCCCGACAGACTCAACGTCAACGGCGGCGGCATTGCCCTCGGCCATCCGCTCGGCTGTACCGGCGCACGATTGACCACCTCTCTCATCCATGAACTGCGCAGGCGCCAGGCCCGGTACGGCATGGTGACCATGTGCGTCGGCGGCGGCATGGGCGCCGCCGCGATTTTCGAACGCCTTTCCTGAGGACTTTCCTATGACATCCGCCCAGCCACCCACCAGCCCATCCGCCCAGTTGCCCACCAGCCCATCCAGAAGGGGCGCCGACTGGTTGTTTGACTCCACCGCCGCGGAATCGCTCCTCACGCCCGAAGGCCTGAGCGACGAGCACCGGCTGATGGCCCAGACGGCGCAGGAATTCCTGACAAAGGAAATCCTGCCCGTCCTCGATCAGCTGGAGACGAAGGACTGGGCGCTGGCGCGCGCGCTCGTGAAGCGGTGTGGTGACCTCGGCCTGCTCGGCACCGACGTCCCGGAAAGCTACGGTGGCATCGACCTCGACAAAGCCGCGGCCATCGTCGTCGGCGAAGCCATGGGCGGAAGCGCATCGTTTGCCACGACGTTCGGCGCGCAGACGGGTCTCGCGATCATTCCGATCCTCTGCTTCGGGACAGAGGCGCAGAAACAGAAGTACCTTCCGGGAATCGTGTCCGGCGAACTCGTCGGCGCCTATTGCCTGAGCGAATCGGGGTCGGGCTCGGACGCTCTTGGCGCCCGCGCGCGTGCGACCAGACAGCCCGACGGCTCGTGGGTGCTCAACGGCGAAAAGATGTGGATCACGAACGGCGGGTTTGCCGACATCTACATTGTGTTTGCCAAGGTTGACGGTGAGCAGTTCTCGGCGTTCATCGTGGAAAAGGGCTTCCCCGGTGTCTCCCACGGCAAGGAAGAACACAAGATGGGCCTGCATGGTTCATCAACGACGCCCGTCCTTCTTCAGGACGCCAGGGTGCCGGCCGGGAACCTGCTGGGCGAAGTCGGCAAGGGCCACAAGATTGCGTTCAACGTGCTGAACTACGGCCGGTTCAAGCTCGCCGGCATGTGCAGCGGCGGTGCGAAGATGGCCGTTGGCGAGGCCGCCAGATATGCGACGACGCGACGGCAGTTTGGACAGCCGATTGCCGGCTTCGGCGCCATCCGGCACAAGTTGGGCGACATGCTCGCGCGCGCATATGGGGTCGAGAGCGCGTTGTACCGGACAACGGGGCTGATTGATGCCGCGATTGCCGCCGGTGGCGGCACGGCGGACGCGGCACTGGCCGCGCTCGAGGAGTTTGCGATCGAGGCGTCCATTCTCAAGGTCGCGAGCAGCGAGATGCTCGACTTCGTGCTTGACGAAAATATCCAGATTCACGGCGGCAACGGGTTCGTGCGCGACTACCCTGCAGAGCGCCACTACCGTGACGCCCGCGTGAATCGCATCTTCGAGGGCACCAACGAAATCAATCGCCTGCTGGTGCCCGGCATGCTGATGAAGCGCGCGCTGAAGGGGCACCTGCCCCTGATCAGCGCGGCGAAGAAACTGCAGGACGAACTGCTCACCGCAGGTGGCGTCGGTGGTGCCGGTGGTGCCGGTGGCGTCGAGCCGCTCAAGAAGACCGGCGTCATGGTGCTGGGACTCGCCATGCAGACCTACGGCGTGGCCATCGAACAGGAGCAGGAGGTGTTGATGCTGGCGTCCGACATTCTCATGGATGCCTTCGTCGCAGAGAGCGCGCTGCTTCGCGCCGAACGGAGTGCGGCGCTGGCACTTCCAACGGCGGCACTCCAGCATGACGCGGCCACAATCCTCGTACACGATGCCGGCCTCCGCATCGACGCCGCAGCCCGTACCGCGATTCAGGCCATGTCCACCGGCGACACCCAGCGCACGATGCTGGCGGCGCTGCGGCGGATTCTGAAAGTCGCGCCCGTCAACACCATCGCAGCCCGGCGCCGGCTCTCCGACGCCGTGATCGCGAAGAAGGCGTATCTGTTCTGAGACACAGGTCGGGCTCGCTGCACGAGAGCGCGCCAAGGATCGGCCCGCTGCAGTGCAGCGGGCCCTGCATGCGTCAGCGCACCCTGCGTGTCACCTGGTGCAGGTAGAATCATCACCATGCGTGTGTGTCTTGCGTTGGTGATGATCACCGTGCTTTCGGCCTGTACGTCGGGCCCCCAGCCGATGGAGGATACGTCCTACGACCGCGACCTGTTGGCGTCACGGGCGGCCAAGGACGCGATGTTCAAATCGAGTCCGGACTCGCCGCTGTTGCGCGAGGACCGTGGCGCGTTCACCGGCCTCCTCTACTTCCCGGTGAATGCCCTCTACCGGATGCCATCGCGGCTCGATGAAGAGCGCTCAAACACGAACATCATCGAGCTCTCGACGTCGGCCACCGAAAAGCGGCGGATGCAACGTGTGGGGTCGCTGCGGTTCACCTTCAACGGCCAACCGCTCTCGCTGACAGCCTTTGCGGATGAGGGCACACGCACGATTACGCGCCTGTTTGTGCCCTTCGGCGATCTGACGAGTGGCGAAACCACCTATGGCGGTGGTCGCTACCTCGACCTGGATCGGACGTCGACGGGGCTGTACGACCTGGACTTCAACCGTGCGTACCACCCGTACTGCGTCTACAACATCAACTACGTGTGCCCGGTCCCTCCCAGGGAGAATCGTCTCGAAATGGCCGTGCTCGCCGGCGAAAAATTGCCCGCCGGCTACGACGCGCGCTCCAAACAGCCATGACCGGCATCCACGCCGTCATTTTCGATTTTGACGGGGTTCTCGCCGACACCGAACGCCTGCATCTCGTCGCGCTGCGTGACACGCTGGCGACGCGCGGCTGGACGCTTTCGGACGAGGACTACTTCACGCACTATCTGGGCTACGACGACCGCGGATGCGTCACCGAATTTGCGCGCCGTCAGGGCCTCAGCCTCGACGATGGCCTCGTGCACGCGTTGTTGCGCGACAAGGCCCGGCGGTACGCCGACTTGTTCAATCGCGGTGAGGTGCTCTACCCGACCGCGCGTCCCTGCATCGAACGCCTGGTGGCCGAGTTCCCGCTGGCGATTGCGTCGGGGTCGCTCCGCGGCGAGATCGAACGCATCCTCGACGCCAACGGCCTCCGCCACTGCTTCCCGCACATCGTCGGCGCGGACGACGTCGTGGATGGCAAACCGGCGCCCGAGAGTTATCTAAAGGCGGCGAGCGCGCTCGGCATCAACCCGGCGCAGGCGGTCGCGATTGAAGACTCGCCGTGGGGACTGCAGTCGGCGCGCGACGCCGGCTTGCGCACGATCGGCATCACCACCAGCTACCAGGCGCCGATGTTGATCGGCGCCCACCACGTTGTCACGTCGCTCGACGAGATCACGCCGCAGTTTCTTCGGCAGGCCTGAAGGCCTGCCCTACGAGAATCCCAGACGCCTGAGCCAGCGCGAGCCCTGGCCTGCGTCAGGGGCGACGGACATGCTCTCGTGAATGAGATCGATCGCGGCCGATTCGGAGTCACGCTGCACACGATCTTCGACGCGGCGATACGCGCTGGAGAGGTCCGCCAGTGTGCCGTCGAGGTCACAGGCCACGCGCAGCATGTGTCAGCGGCCCCCGGGCACGACGCGGCGGGTGTAGGTGCCGGTGGCATCCGGCTCGCTCTCGATCAGGGTCAACACACCGTTGGTGTAGGTGAATCGCCGGTCCGGCTTGCCGTCATTGCCGTCGTCGAACTCCACCGTGCGCATCACCCCGTTCTCCCAGGTTTCCCACTGGTCGAGCACGTCATCGCCGTCCTTGTCCTCTTCGACCCGAACCAATTTTTCAGACTCGTAAAATTCGCGGCGGGTGATGATCGACGCCCCGGCGTTGTCCACGTCGAGAAAATCGATGCGGTGGGTCCGGCCGTCCGCCAACGGATAGAGCCAGGTGTCGGGGATGGCACTCGTAGGGCCGCCTGGGGTTGAGGCGGCCGGATTCGTAGGGCCGCCTGGGGTTGAGGCGGCCGGATTCGTAGGGCCGCCTGGGGTTGAGGCGGCCGGGACAGGTCTGGCGCGAACCCAGCCGGCGCGCGCGAGCAACCCCTTCTCGTCGTATTCCTCCCAACGGTCGATGACTCCGTCTTCGTTGGTATCAAGCTCCGACGACACGGGGCGAGCACCCGCCATCTTGGTCCAGGTGTCGATCCGGCCGTTCTGGTCACGGTCGTAGGTGATCTGGATGAGTCGGCCGGTTTCCTTGTCGTAGGTAGCCAGCGATGTGCCCGACCCTTGTGGCTGTCCACAGGCTGCCGCGCCAAGGGCAAACCACGGGGCCAACAGGGCAACGGCGACCGCTCTGGAGTCGTAAGTCCAGTAGCGCCGAGCAGGGAACATGGGGGCATTCTATCCGCATGGCTCTCGCCCCAGGGGAATTGACCCACAGGGCATGGCGTTATAACGTCGCGGGTATCCCTCTCATGCACAGACATTTACTAGCGATCCTCGGTGTTGTGGTGGTGGTCCCGGTGTTGGCCGCCCAGCAGTGGCCTGAGTCACGCGGCCCCTTGCGCGACGGCACATCCAGCGAGCGGAATCTTCCCGCGAGCTGGTCCCCTTCGGGCGAGAACCTGGCCTGGACTCTGCCCTTCGGCGGCCGGTCCGCCCCCGTGGTGCACGGCAACCGCCTGTACCTGCAGACCACGACGTCCGGCGATGTCTCAACGACGCAGGAACGTCTGGTGGCGGTGGATGTCACCACGGGCCGTGTGGTGTGGGAACGCAAGGTCAGCCAGTACTTGAGCGACGTGCCGCAGCATCGCGCGGCCTGGGCATCGCCGGCGGTTGATCCCCAGACCGGCAACATCTTCATGTTCACCATCTCGGCGGAACTCCTCGCGTACAGCCCCGACGGAAAACTGCTCTGGAGCCGATCGCTGCCCGAAGAGTACGGCGCGATTACAACACACGGCGGCCGCACGACCTCACCCATCATCGAGGGTGACAAGGTCATCCTCAACACGCTGCTCCAGGGCTGGGGCGATCTCGGACGTCCAGGCAACCGCTACTTCGCGTTTGACAAGACGACGGGCCAGACGATCTGGGTGAGCAGCCCGCAGGTGCGTCACTACGACACGAACTACTCGAGCCCGATTCTCACGACGATCGACGGCATGCGCCAGATGATTGTGGGTGGCACCGACGGCGCGTTCTACGGCCTCAAGGTCAACACGGGCGAACGCGTCTGGCGGCTGGAAGTCAGCAAACGCGCGATTCTCAACAGTGCACTGGTGCGTGGCACGACGATGTTCATCACACACGGTGAAGAGAACATGGACACCACCGACATGGGCATGGTGGCAGCCATCGACCTCGCCGGCAGGACGGGCGAGATTCCGCTGACGGCATTGAGTTGGAAGGTGCACAAATTCATGCCCACGTTCGCCTCTCCCGTGCTCAACGGTAATCAGCTCATCTCGCTCGACAACGGCGCCATCGTCGCCGCCTTCGACACGACGAACGGATCGAAGGTGTGGGAACGGTCGCTGGGCACCCTGCAGAAGGGATCGCCGGTCCTCGCCGACGGCAAACTCTACGTCGGCACGGAGAACGGCAAGGTCTACATCCTGCGTCCGACCGCCACGGGTGTGGATGTGCTCGACGAGGACGTGCTGGGCAACCCGAATGATCCGGAAGTGATCTTTGCGTCGCCCGTGGTCGCCGGCGGCCGGGTCTATGTCGCCTCGATGGATCGCCTCTACGCCATCGGGCCGAAGGCCGCTGCGGCAGCGGCCCGACCCGCAGCACCCGCCGCTGCGGCGCCGGCCTCCACTGAGGCGCCGGCAGTTGTGCAGGTGTTCCCGTACGAAGCCCTGCTCGATGGTGGTCAATCGCAGGCATTCTCGCTCAGGCTGTTTGATGCGAAGGGCAACTTCATCCGCACGGCGAAGGCCTCAGAAGCGCAGTGGGCGGTTGAACAGTTGGATGGCACGGTCAGCGCCGACGGCCGGTATGCGGCACCGGCCTCCGGCACGGCGGGGCTGGTGAAGGCCACCATCGGCGGCATCACCGGTCAGGCGCGTGTGCGCGTCGTGCCGGCCTTGCCCTGGTCGATCGACTTTGAGGGGATGAAGGCGACACCGTCGTGGTGGATGTCGAACCTGAAGGGCTCGCCGCGCGAACTCGACGGCACCACCGCGCTTGTGCGGCCGCGTGACGACACCGTGGGCCGCCGCACGAAGTTCCTGATGGGCAAGCCGGAGTGGTCGGACTACACCGTCGAAGTGGATGTGCGCGGCGTGGAATCGCGACGCCAGCGCGGCGACGTGGGCATCGTCAATCAGCGGTACGTGCTGATGCTGTTCGGCAACAATCAGAAAATTGAATTGCAGCCGTGGCAGGCCGCCAATGAGATGACGGTCAGCGTGGAAAAGTTCGACTGGCCGGTGAACACCTGGTACCGCATGAAGCTGCGTGTGCAGAACCGCCCCGACGGCACCACGCTGGTGCAGGGCAAGGTGTGGCCGACCGGTCAGCCGGAACCGGCCGCGTGGACCATCGAAAAGGTGGACCGCATTCCGCACCGCGCCGGCGCACCGGGCCTGTACGGCGACGGCATCTCGGACGTGTTCTTCGATAATTTCAAGGTCTATCGGAATCAGTAGGACTCCCTCATGAAGACATTTGCGCGCTTCGTTTCCCCCGCTGCGGTCGCGACCGCGTGTGTCCTCGCCTTCACCGCCTCATCGTCGGGCGCCGGCAAGGGCGTGACCGACTGGCCGATGTGGGGCGGGTCCCCCGATCGCAACATGGTGTCGGATGCCACGGGCATGCCCACCACGTGGGACGTCAAGACCGGCGAAAACATCAAGTGGGTCGCCGCGCTGGGTTCGCAGAGTTACGGCAATCCTGTGGTGTCGGGCGGCGTGGTGCTGGTCGGCACCAACAACGAGGCCGTGCGCGACCCGAAACAGCCGGGTGACCGCGGCGTCCTGAAGGCCTTCCGTGAATCCACCGGCGAATTCATGTGGCAGGCCACCTACGAAAAGCTCACGTCCGGCCGCGCGAACGACTGGCCCTTCCAGGGCATCGCGTCGTCGCCGCTGGTGCTTGGTGAGACGGCGTTCTTCGTGTCGAACCGGGGCATCGTGCACGCCGTGGACGTCCAGGGATTCCACGACGGCGAAAACGATGGCGCGAAGAAGGACGAAACACGCAACGGCATCAACGACCCGGACATCCTCTGGGAATTCGACATGATGGAAGAGGTCGGCGCGTTCCCGCACAACCTCGCGAATTCGTCGCCGGTGTTTTTCGACAACCTGATCTACGTGTCCACCGGCAACGGCCAGGATGAGAGCCACGTCAACATTCCATCGCCGAAGGCCCCCGCCATCATCGCGCTCGACCGCGTGACGGGCGAACTCGTGTGGGAGGACGCGTCCCCAGGTGACAAGGTCCTGCACGGCCAGTGGTCCACACCAACAGTCGCCACGATCGGCGGCGTGGTGCAGGTGATTCATGGACAGGGTGACGGCTGGGTGCGCGGGTACGAAGCGAAAACCGGCAAAAAACTCTGGGAGTTCGACACCAACCCCAAGGACGCCGTCTGGCCGAAGACGCGCAACGAGATCATCGCCACGCCGGTGGCCGTGGGCGACGTCGTCTACATCGCGAATGGTCAGGATCCGGAACACGGCGAAGGCGTCGGCCACCTCTACGCGATTGACGCCACCAAACGCGGCGACATCACGACAACCGGCCGCCTCTGGCACTACAACAAGATCCGCCGGACGATTTCGACGGCCGCCGTCAAGGACGGCATCATTTATTACCCCGACTTCTCGGGGTTCTTCCACGCCCTCGACGCCAAGACAGGCGAAGTGCTCTGGGTGCACGACATGTTCGCCGCGATGTGGAGCTCGGCGTTTGTCGTGGACGGCAAGGTCTATCTGGGCGACGAAGACGGCGACATCACCATCTTCCAGCACGGCCGCGAGAAGAAAGTGCTCAACGAAGTGAACATGGGCAGCTCGGTCTACTCGACCGCCATCACCGCCAATGGCGCGATCTACTTCATGACGCGCAACAACCTCTACGCCATTCAGCAAGGCGCGAAACTGAAGTAGAGCCGCGTTGTTGAGGATTGAGGAATGAGGATTGGGATTGCGGCAATTGCCGGGCTGGTGGCGATGGCTGCCAGCCTGCCTCTGCTTGCCGCAATCCCTCAATCCTCAATCCTCAATTCTGCAACGTCGCCCAACACGCAGCCGGAGGCGGCGCAGAATTGGCCTCAGTTTCGAAACACCCCGACACTCTCGGGCGTGACAGCGGCCGCGGTGCCGGCGGCGCTGCGGTTGCAGTGGACGTTTGACGCCGGAGCGGCGGTGGACTCGTCGGCGGCCATCGTTGATGGCGTTGTGTACGTGGGGGTCGGCGACGGCAGACTGCTGGCCATCGACGCCGCCACCGGCAAGCAGAAGTGGGCGTACCGGGCCGTGTCCGACGACTACGGCATCGGCGAGTCGTCGCCGGCCGTTGCCAACGGCATCGTCTACATCGGCGACCTGAATGGCGTGTTTCACGCTGTGGATGCGGCGACCGGCAAGGCGCGCTGGACGTTCAAGACCGGCGCCGAGATCAAGTCGTCTCCGGTGGTCGCGTCAGGCAAAGTGCTGATCGGGTCCTACGACGGACACCTCTATGGCCTGGACGCCTCCACAGGGAAGCAGGCGTGGAAGGTGCAGACCGACAACTACGTGCACGCCACGCCGGCCATCTGGAACGGCGTGGCCTACTTCGGCGGGTGCGACGAGTTTTTCCATGGCGTGCGCATCAGCGACGGCGCGCACGTGGTCTCGATGAACACCGAGGCCTACACCGCCGCCTCCCCCGCGATCGCCAGCGGTATCGCCTACTACGGGACGTTTGCCAATGAAGTGGTGGCGGTGGACATCGCCGCGAAAAAGGTGCGCTGGCGCTTCATGGACCCCGACCGGCAGTTCCCGTTCTACTCATCCGCCGCGCTCGCCAACGGGATGATGGTGCTCGGGGGGCGCGACAAGAACGTCCGCGCCATTGACCTCGGCACAGGTAGAGAGCGCTGGGTCTTCCCGACACGCGCCCGCGTCGAATCCTCCCCCGCCATCGTCGGCACGCGCGTCTTCGTGGGATCAAGCGACGGCAAGTTCTACGTGCTGGACCTCAACTCGGGCAAGCGACTCTGGGACTTCGAAGCCGGCGCGCCCATCACCGCGTCGCCCGCCATCGCCGGCGGCCGTGTCGTCATCGGAGACGGCGACGGCCGCATCTACGCCTTCGGGCAATAGCGTTCTCGCGTTTCACAACGAGACTCGGAGGGCTGGGAGTTCTCAGGGGTACGTAGGGCGCGCTGGGGTTGAGCGCGCCAGCGCAGCGACGTCGTAGGCAAATCGCAACAGGCCGCGGACGCCGGCGGATGTGTTGACCTGGACGGCGACGGTGGTGCCGGTGCTGCGCACGTGTACCAGCTCAGTCAGGTAGCCTGGGAAAAAGCCGCTGTGGCCCACGACGGGACCGACCGGAGTGGTGGGCCGTACGATGACACCGAGTCCATACTGCACCTCTGGGCCGAGACGTGCCGGCACTGCGGAGTCGAGCATCAACGCTTTGCCCGGCGCAGACAAGGCGTCGCCGAGATACAGCGCATGTCCCCACCGTGCGAGGTCGCGAGGGCTGGTCGCAAATCCGCCGCCTCCCCACTCGAATTGCGGGTTGATGACGATCAGGCCGTCCTTGATCATTTCATCCGGAAAACCGAGTGGGTCCTTGGGACCAGCGTAGCCCTGCGCGAGCCCCGGGATTCTCCGGCTCGTCTGAGGCACCACACGCGTCAACTTCAGCGGACCCAGAAAGCGGGCTGCGATTTCGTCATAGGCCCTGGTGCCCATGACCTGTTCGAGCACCATGGCGAGCACGATGTAGTTGGTGTCCGAGTACTCCCAGCCCTCGCCCGCAGCAAACGCCGCTCTGGTGTCGAAGAGATACGCGAGCTGGTCTTCCGGTTTCCACACCCGATCGGGCTGGGCGCGGAGGTCGGCCGTGAATGCCGGATTCATTTCGTAGCGCACAAGGCCGCTCGTGTGCGTCATGAGATGGCGGATTGTGATGTCCCGCGCATTCGGCAGCCGGTCGAACCACGGACGGTTGCCAAGGTAGTTCGAGACTTTGGCATCAAGATCGAGACGCCTGTTGTCGATAAGTTGCACCGCGAGCGCGGCAAAAAACGTCTTGCCTGTGCTTCCGGCGAGGAGAAGGTCGTCAGTCGTGAGCGGAGTGCCCGTTGTCCGATCCGCGACCCCCGCCGTCGTCGCGTACACCGCGCCGTCCTTCGTCACGAGCCCGACCGACACGCCCGGGGCTCCAGAGGCCGGTTGCCACTTCGCGACAAGTTGCTGAAGCTGCTCCTGCAGCGAAGCCGCGGATTGTTGAGGTGCCTGCGCGGCCGAGAGGGTCGCAACGCCGACCACCACCGCACCGACCCATTGCGTCATTCCATTAACCCATTGCCCCATTGACCGATTCCATTGCCTCATTGTCCCGTTGCCCCATTGCCCCATTTTGAGAACGTCAGCGCCCAGAGCCCTGGCGCCCACGCAAGGGTCCACGCCACCAGATGCCACACGTAGTTGCGGCCACCTGCGGGAGCGTGCTCGGTCCAGATGCCGGAGACGAAGTAGAAGGCAGCGCCACTCGCCACCGCGGCGACGACGCCACGTGCGATCCACTCACCGACCCGACCCACACCCTGCCGCAGCCACGCGTTGATAGCCGCGAGCACGATCCACATGAACGCCCAGGCGGCGATGAGTCCGCCGAGGTATCCCAGCGTGCCGGCGACGGCATAAAACGCGAGTGCACCAGCAACGCCGGCCACGATGCCGCCGAGGGAGCCACGCGCCAGCGCACCAGCGCCGTGGCCAAGCACAACGCCGACGGCGAGCAACAACGCTGCACCATGCACAATGCCGGCCGTCGTCGTATGACGCACGCCGTATTCGAACCAGATGTAGTCGCCGATGGTCGCCACCAGTGCCACGACGAGCGGCCGGACGATGTGGGACATCGCCGCAGATTATGTCACCGGGCTCAGGATTGGCGAGCGGGCGGTGGGACGGGCGGACGTGGCCTCGGGGTGCGATGGGACGTCGGCGGTTCAGCGCCCGGCCAACTGCGTACAACAGCCGCCCGCACACCGAAGTACGCCAGCAATCCGATCGGGCCGGCCAGGAACGTCAGGCCCAGACACGGCACCACGTACCAGTGCGGCACCTCAAGGCGCTGCGCGTCCCGCACTTCCCACGCGCCGACAAACAAATCGAACGCCAGGTAGTGCACCCACCCCGCCAGCAGGAGCCATTCATTCCGAAACATCTCACCCACGTCGTGAATGGACGAGAAGCCACCCTTGAAACTTCCGACGTCACTGATCATGACGACGAAATAGAGGAGCGAGAGGAGCCCCGGAATCAGATACGCCGCGAAGATGCGCGTCCATTTCCAGAGCGGCAGCACCACCAGCAGTACCCAGCCGGGCAACACCAGCGCATTGCTGATAGTGAAGATGTCCGCGACAGTCAACTGGGACACAGCTCCATTTTACTCCCGGCTTACCGCAGGCGTGTCACCACGTCCGGCGGCAGTTCCACCGAGCGGACGCCCCGATCCGGCACGGTCTCTACGCACACGGAGGTCATCGCTCCGGTCGCGAGGATGTCGGTGCCGCGCCTCAGGGTGAATCCGTATCTGAGCGAGCGACGCCCTACGGCCTCGACTCGTACGTCCACCTCAAATTCGTCCTCGAAATGCAGCGGGCCCTTGAAGTCACACGAGGCAGACACCCGCGGGTATCCGAGGCGGCCCCCCGGAGGCGCGATCTGCAGGCCCAGTGAGCGCCACAATGCGTGCTCGGCTTCTTCCATGTAGCGGAAATACCAGCTGAAGTGGACAATACCGGCCATGTCGGTCTCGGCAAACTGCACGCGGCGTCGGTAACAGAACTCAGCAGGCATGGCCTTTCACTATACTGACGGCATGCGTTCTTTGATTCGGTCCCTCGCCCTGGCGGCGATCCTCCTCCTGACCGTCACGCGAACGGTCTCGGCGCAGACGGGCGCCACGCTCTCTGGTGTCGTGCAGGACGGCTCGGGCGGAGTGCTGCCTGGCGCAGTCGTCGTGGCGCGCCAGGTCGCGACCGGTGCCACTCGTGAAACGGTGTCCGGGGCCGACGGCCGCTTCGCGATGGGCAGTCTCCAGGCCGGAGCCTACGAGGTGCGGGCAGAGTTGAACGGTTTTCGCCCCCTCCTCAGATCCGGCATCAATCTGACGGTCGGTGAAAATGCCTCGCTCACGCTGACGATGACGGTGGGCGCGGCAGAGGTCGTCACCGTGACCGGTGCGGCGTCGCAGGTCAACACGCGAACCTCCGAGCTCAGCTACCTGGTCGATCAGCGCACGATGGCGCAGATTCCGGTGAACGGCCGCAACTACACCGACCTCATGTCGTTGCTGCCGGCGGTGACCCCGTTCCCGCATCGCGACAACGGCTCGGTGGTCGCGCATGGCCTCGCGATGAGTGTGAACGGGCAGGACCCACGCGCGAACGTCTACCTGCTCGACGGCACGTTGCTCAACGACTTCACCAACAGCCCGGCAGGATCGGCAGCAGGCACCGCCCTCGGCATGGACACCGTGCAGGAGTTCCGGCTTGAGTCGAACACCTATCGCGCGGAGTTTGGCCGCAATATCGGCGGACAGATCAACGCGATCACCAAGTCAGGCACCAATCGCCTCGCCGGCAGCGCGTTTGAGTTCCATCGCAACGAGGCGCTCGATGCGAAGGGGTACTTCGACACCGGTGACAAGCCCGACTTCATGCGCAACCAGTTCGGCGGCACGCTGGGCGGTCCGGTCCGTCGCGATCGGCTGTTTTTCTTCGGCGGCTACGAAGCCCTGATCGAAAACCTCGGCCGCACGGTGGTGACGACCGTGCCCGACGCCAACGCACGGCTCGGTGTGGTGAATGGCGTGACCATCCCGATCAATGCGGCGGTGGTCCCGTTCCTCAACGAATTTCCGCGCGCCAACGGCGAGTCGATCGGCAGTGGTCTCGCACGGTACACCTTCCCCTTCGATCAGACACTCCGGCAGCACTTCCTGCAGGGGCGCGTTGATGCGGTGCTCGCCAACGGTGCGCAGCTCTTCACGCGCTACACGTTTGACGACGCCGAGCAGCGGCTGCCGACCGACTTTCCGCAGTTTCCCCGGTCGTTCATCTCGACCAACCAGTACCTGACCGCCGAGTACCGCCAGTCGTTGTCGAGTTCGTCGTTTCACACACTGCGGGCCGGCTACAGCCGCACGCGTGTTGGACAGGACATTGAAGCCAACACGGCAACACCGCTGCCCGTCTTTGCGCCTGGCCGCGAGTTCACGGGTGCCATTGATATCGGCGGCATGCCGCGCTTCGGCCCCCAGCTCTCGGCCCGCCTGCGCCTGCGGCAGGACGTGTTCAGCCTGAACTACGACATCACGCACACGCGCGGCAAACATCTCTTCAAGGCGGGTGTGGTCGGCGAGCACTACGTGTCGAGCGAGTTCAACCCGACGTTCAGCCTCGGTGTGTTCCGGTTTGCCAGCATCAGTACGTTCCTGCGTGCCACGCCAGCGTCGTTCATCGGGCTCACGCCGCAGGGCGACACCAACCGCAAGTGGCCGTTCACGGTATATGGCGCCTATCTGCAGGACGACTGGCAGGTGCGGCCCAACCTCACGCTGAACCTTGGCGTGCGCGTTGAGGGTTCCACCATGCCGGTGGACGAAGGCAACCGCGACATCAACATGCGTGACCTGCTCGGAGTGCCCGAGATTGGCCGGCTGTACAAGAACCCGGCGCCGACGATCTCTCCGCGTGTCGGTGCCGCGTGGAATGTGCGCGCGGACGGCCGCACGTCCATCCGCGGTGGCTACGGGCTGTACTACAACACCAATAACCATCAGAACCTGATCGTCACGGTCACCAACCCGCCTGCGACTCCGCGCGTGGTCATTGCCGCGCCGTCGTTTCCCGTCCCGCAGTTCGAGCGCCTCTCCGGCATCTCGATTCGCCCGATGCAGTACGACATCCAGTTGCCACGCGTCCACATGTGGAACCTCAACGTGCAGCAGGAGCTCTTCGCTGACTGGGTCGTGATGGTGGGTTACGCCGGGTCGCGCGGCAAGCACCTGTGGCGCAACTCCGATGTCAACGTGCCGACGCCGACGACGCTGTCGGACGGGACGCTGTTTTACGCAGCTGGCCTTACTCGCCCCAACACGCGTTACTCCGCGATCGAGCTCAAGTCGAGTGACGGCAACTCCTGGTACAAGGCGTTCATCGTCGAAATGAAAAAGCGATGGAGCAATGGGCTGCAGGTGCAGTCGTCCTACACATGGTCGGAGTCGGAGGACACCACGCAGAACTCGACGTTCTTCTCGGACTCAACGACCGCCACGACGTCGGCGATGCCGGAGTTCATCAAGGACTACAACAAGGGGTATTCGGACTTTCATGCGAAGCACAACTGGGTGACCAACTTTGTGTGGGAGCCGTTCAGCGGATGGCGCCTGTCGGGCATCTACCGCATGCGGAGCGGCAGCCCGCTCACGCCGTTTGTGCAGACCAACCGATCGCGTTCGCTCTGGTCGCCATCGCTCGGGCCGGGCACCGGTCCCGATCGTCCCAGCTACGCGCCGGGATACGGCCCGAACAACGCTGTCACGGGCGACCCGACGCGCTGGTTCAACCCGGCGGCATTCCGGCTTCAGCCCATCGGCACGTTCGGCACTGTGGGCCGCAACGAACTGATCGGACCCGACCTGCAGACGATGGACCTGGCGCTGAGCAGGACGATCGGCCTGCGCCGCCTGTCGATGGGCCGTGGGACGATCGAACTGCGCGCGGAAGTGTTCAACCTCTTCAACCGCGCCAACTTCGGCCCCCCGTCGCTGGTCGCCTTCTCCGGCACCGCCAACGACGAACCCGTCTTGTCGTCGTTCGGCCAGATCCGCTCGACGATCACATCGGGACGCCAGGCACAGCTGGGTGTCAGAATCTCGTTCTGACGCTCGCGGTCCAAGGTCCAGTAGTCCAAGGGCGCGATACCTGGTGCCGTACGTAGGTACCGTACGCAGGGCCGCCTGAACTTGAGGCGGCCATCGTGGCGCGCTCAAGTTCAGCGCGCCCTACGACGAGGCGCGATCACCCCCAGCGCGCCCTACGACGAGGCGCGATCACCCCCAGCGCGCCCTACAAGGAGACGCGCTCACCCCCAGCGCACCCTGCGACGGCCCCTGGACCTTGGACCCTGGCCCCTGGACCGCTAGTATGTAGTCCATGCATTGGGTGGTCTTCGCGTTAGGAGCGGCGTTGTCGTGGGGGCTGTATGGCCCTGCGCTTCACCAGGGACAGGTCAAACTCGGCAGCCCGTTCAAGGCGCTGCTCTGTGTCGGGGTCGCCTACTTCATTGTCGGCGTCATGGTGCCGATGGTGGTACTGGCGTCTCAGGGACAGCTCACCAAGGGCTGGACAATGGATGGCGCGATGGGTGCGACAGCCGCAGGGATGCTCGGTGCCATCGGCGCCGTGTTCATCATCTATGCGTTCCGCGCAGGAGGGCTGCCGACCTACGTGATGCCGTTGGTCTTCGGCGGCGCACCTGTCGTCAATGTGTTGTTCACCATGTACCTCCACCCGCCCAAGGAATCACCGAACCCGCTGCTGTATCTCGGGTTCATCCTCGTCGCGGCGGGGGCGTCGCTGGTGTTGTACTTCAAGCCGCAGGCGTAACGACGCCGGGTGTCTTTTTTCGCTCTCAGCGTCAGCAAAAAAGACACCCGACGTCTTGACCATCGGCGCGCTTCAAGTTCAGCGCGCCCTACTTCACTCGGCAGGTATCGAGCCCGAGCAGATAATCCAGTCCGAAGTCCCCGATCGGCGCACCGGGTGGCGGCGCCGGAATCGCGGCCGGACGAAGTTCCGTGTACGGGCGGTCGAGGAAGCGCTTGATGTCGTCGGCCAGGAGCTGACGATGGGCGCGCTCGGCAGCGTTGGCCGCCGCCGACGGCAGCAGCGACGCCCGCGTCGGCAACGCCTTCAACGTCTGCGTCGCAATGGCGCGCACCTGCGTCATCGGCGCCGACTCCGCCATCGTCATCAACCGCGACACGAGCGCGCGTTCCATCGCGCGATTGATCTCCGCCTCGTAGCCGTTGGCGGGACGCGCGTCAAACACCGTCGTATTCAAACGCGCGAGGACATCCTCAAGACCGGGCAACGACGCATCCACGGCCTTCTGCGAGACGAGTCGCGCGGCGCGGGTGTTCGAGAAGATCCCGCCCAACACGACCTCGGTCGCCGTCACAGCCGGAGAGACCGGATCAAACGCGCCGCCGGTCATGCGCGGGAACATTTCGCGGTTCGCGCCGAATCCGGGCGGACGAGGCGGGATGTTCTGCACGACGGCTGACGGCAACACCAGATCCGACAACCGCAAGGCGCTCATCAATGCATCCAGCGCCTTCGTCTGGCGCGCAGCGGACGCCCAACGCACGGGCGTCCGGCCGTCGCCACGCATCGCATAGATGTATTCCTGCCCTCCGAGCGCGGTCACCGCAGAATCCACGGCGTACCGGTGGTGGAGATACACAGGCACGAGCGCTTCCTCAATGAGGGCCATCGGTTGGCCAACCTTGATGGCGCGCTCGCCGAACCCTTCCATCGCCGCGCGACGCAGCTGGAGGATCCGCGTCAACTCGGCCGCTTCGTCCGTGCCGTTGTTCCACTGGTCCACCTGTGGATTCAGGTCCATGTCCTGGTTGGACATGTAGCGGATATCCTGCTCCCACGCGTCATCGAGAATCTTCTTCAGCGCTGCGGCTTCATCCGTGCCCGCCGGAAACTGCGAATACCCGTACTGGATCGCGACCTTGTCCCACTCGCCGATGCCCACATCGTAGGCATCCGAGAGATCCATGGTGCCGTCTGGACGCAGCGTGATCAGCGGATGCGGGTAGTCGAGCGTCGAGATGCGGCCCTTGGTGCTGTTGTAATAGTTGTGGCCAAGGCCGATCGTGTGGCCAATCTCGTGCGCGGAGAGCTGGCGGATGCGCGCAAGCGCCGTCTGCTCAAGAATCGCAGGCGTCTCGGCACCCGTCGCATACGGCGACAACAGCCCCTCGAAAATCAGATAGTCCTGACGCCACCGGAGGGACCCCAGGCTCACGTGGCCCTTCAGGATCTCGCCGGTGCGAGGATCCGTGATGGACGACCCGTAGCTCCAGCCACGCGTGGACCGATGCACCCAGGTGATCGTGTTGTAGCGCACGTCCATCGGGTCGGCACCCTCGGGCATGACCTCGACACGGAAGGCGTTGCGAAAGCCCGCCGCTTCGTACGCTTCATTCCACCAGCGGCCGCCTTCAATCAGCGCCGTGCGGATGGGCTCGGGTGCGCCGCGATCGACGTAGTAGATGATCGGTTCAACTGGATCACTCATCGCCGCGTTGGGATCCGCCTTCTCCAGGCGATGGCGGTTGATGTACCGCACCTGCAGGTCGGCGCCCAGGGGCTGCGCATAGTCGGCGTAGTTCACGCCACCGTAGCCCGATCGAGGATCCATCAGGCGCGGCTTGTAGTTGCTGTCGGGCAATTCGATGATCGAGTGGTGCTGCCGGACGGTGACGGCCGCAGGATTCGGAGCCACATCACCCAGCCGGCCACCAATCTGGCCGACGCCGCCGCCACCGCCGCCACCGCCGCGGCCACCGGCTGCGGCGCCCTCACTGACAAACGTCGAGATGACATCGATTTCGCTGTTCTTCGGGAACCCCTTGGTGCCCTCAATGTTGACGGCACTGCGTGTGCGATCAAACCGGTGTCCACCCAGCCGCGGTCCCACGTTGTGCGTGTCCCGCATGATGAAGTCGCTGAAGTCGACGAGCACACGACCACCGGACTCGGCGGCGACCTGGAAGCCCCACAGAATGGACTTCGCGAACGCGTCCTCCATCGCCTTGCGCTCAGCGGGATTCTGGCTGTTGGCACGCCATTCGTAGTTCGGCTGCACCATCAGCACGCGCGGGCCGACCCGCTGGAAGCTGACGACGGCTGTCCCGCCCAACTGGGCGCGGTCGAGGCCAATGTCATTCGACCCGACGCCTGCCGACAGGCCGCTCACGTAGAGCACTTCCTGTCCGAGTCTCGGAATCTCGAGAAACAGCGCGCCCGTAGCTTCATCCCAGTAGAGCGGGAAGAATCCGTCAATCTTCTGCATGGACGCCGTGCGATCGGCGATCTCCGGAATCCGGGCGGCCTGTCCACCGGCCCGGCCCTGAGGCGCACCGCCTGCGCCCTGGCCCGAAAGGCCCGCCGGCGCCGCCAGCGCGAGCGTCAACACACAAGTTGCCGCGGTCAAAACACGTGTCGCTGTCGGTCTCACATCCACCTCCGGTTCGGCACCCTGCAAACCAGGGTGCCCTCCATGTGCGGCACCCTACAACCCAGGGTGCCCTACATGTCTTGCACCCTACACCCCAGGGTGCCCTCCATGTGGGCAGATTGTAGCCCCAGACGTCGAACTTCGCCCCCACGTCGCTGCCGCATTCCTGGCACTGGTGGGGGCCGCCGCTGTGACCAACCTCGTGCCGGCACGACGGGCGCTTCGCGTGTCGCCTACGGTGGCGCTCAAAGGCTGACGTGGGACCGCCGGGTTGAAACCCGGCGGCTCCGAAGTCCCCTGATCGGATAATGGGGTCGTGACAATCGAAGACGAGATTTGGCAGCGGCTGCAATCGCCGCTGCCCGGCGCTGATACCCATCTGAAATTTGCGCCGACCCCCAGGATCAAGAGCTGGGACCCTGGTGCGTATCCGGCTCACGCCCGGCGGGCAGCCACACTGCTGTTGATTTACCCGGGGCCCGATGGCCCCTCGATCGCGTTGACGCGGCGGCGCGCTGACCTGCCGGACCATGCGGGCCAGATCAGCCTGCCCGGCGGAGGCATCGACGCGGGTGAATCTCCCGAACAGGCGGCGGTTCGCGAGGCCCACGAAGAAATCGGCGTTCCGTCGTCCGCCATCAGGCTGGTCGGCTCCCTCTCCACCCTCTGGGTCATCGTCAGCGGCTTTGTCGTGCATCCGATTGTCGCGGTCGCCGACGCACGGCCACTGTTTGTTCCCTCACCGCGAGAAGTGGACACGATTATTGAGGCGCCGGTGGCGGCCCTGCGGGACCCGTCGGGCGTGAAGTGGGGCCGCCGCGTCCGGGACGGCATCGTCATCGCCTGCCCCTACTTCGCGGTCGGTGACCACCACGTCTGGGGTGCCACCGCGATGATGCTCGGCGAATTCTGCACGGCGCTGGATCCCACATTCCTCCCACCACCAGTGCCGACACCGCAGGAACTGCAGTCACTGCCTGCGATCTAGGTCCACCAATCCGCCAATCGCCCAATCCGCCAATCGCAAATCCTCAATCCTCAATCCTCAATCCTCAATCCTCAATCCTCAATTGCGTTAGCATTGCCCCCATGACCCGATCGATCCGTCCCATGCTGTTGGTTGCCGCTCTGGTCTTGTTGCCGGCGGTGATGTTCACTCCGATTGCCGCGCGGCAGGCCGCGCAGGCGGCCGCTGCGACCGGAAACCCGGAATGGGCCGGACTGCGCTGGCGGAACATCGGGCCGTTTGTCGGAGGGCGCGTCACGGCGGTGGCCGGCCACCGCTCGCAGCTCAACACCTACTACATGGGCGGAACTGGCGGCGGCGTGTTCAAGACCACAGACGCCGGTGTGACCTGGCGCCCGATCTCTGATGGTTTCTTCGAAACCGGCTCGATCGGAGCGATCGAAGTCGCAGAGTCCGACCCAAACATCATTTATGTCGGCACCGGCAGCGTGGCTATTCGAAGCAACGTGATCGAAGGCCGGGGGGTGTACAAGTCCACCGACGCCGGCCAGACCTGGACGCACATCGGTCTGCGCGACGCCGGACAGATCGGTTCCATACGTGTGCATCCGACAAATCCGAATCTCGTCTACGCCGCCGTCCTTGGCAGCGCGTTTGGGCCTAGCGAGACGCGCGGCGTCTACCGTTCGCGTGACGGCGGCCAGACGTGGCAGCGGGTCAAGTTCGTGAGCAACCGGACCGGCTTCGTCAATCTGGCGATGAATCCGTCGAATCCGAACGAGATCTATGCGGCGTCGTGGCGGGGCGAGCGCAAGCCCTGGACCATCATCAGCGGCGGTCCGGCCGAAGACGGCGGCCTCTACAAGACGACCGATGGCGGCGAGACCTGGACGCGTCTCGGCGGCGGTCTGCCTCCGGGAATCATCGGCAAGATCGACGTCGACATCGCGCGGTCGAAGACCACGACGGTGTATGCGCTGGTGGAGGCGCCCGGCGCCGAGGGCGGTTTGTATCGCTCGGACGACAGCGGCGCCACGTGGCGGCAGACGTCGAACGCGCCGAACCTGCTCGCGCGACCGTTCTACTACACGTATGTGGATGTCGATCCGAAGGACCCCGAAACCGTGTGGGTGAACAACCTCTCGCTGTTGAAGTCGACCGACGGCGGTCGGACGTGGCGCTCGGTGCCGACACCGCACGGGGACAACCACGGCATGTGGATTAACCCCGACAATCCGAACTACATCGTGCAAAGCAACGACGGTGGCGCCAATGTGTCCATCGATGGTGGTGCGACATGGTCGACGCAGCTCAATCAGTCCACGGCTGAGCTTTATGGCGTCGAAGTGGACGACCAGTATCCCTACCGCGTGTACGGCGCGCAGCAGGACAACAACACGTGGATCGTCATGAGCCGTCTGGCGGGTTCCGGCAGCGGATCACAGACCAACACGTACATGGCAGGACCGGGATGCGAGACGGGTCCGATCAAGCCAACACCCGGCAACCCCAACATTGTGTACGGGGTGTGCAAGGGCGAGTTCTATCGCGAGAACCTGACCACGGGTCAGACGCAGAGCAACTGGAACTACCCGCAGAACCGGTACGGCCACGCGTCGCGGGACATCGCCTACCGCTTCCAGCGCACGTCGCCGTTCATGATCTCCAAACACGATCCGCGCATGATTCTGCACGGCTCGCACGTCGTGCATAAGACGATGGATGGCGGGAAAACGTGGGAGATCATCAGCGGTGACCTCACGTTGAATGAACCGGGCCCGCAGCAGGACATTGCCGGCGAGCCCATCACGCGCGACATCACGGGTGAAGAAGTCTACTCGACGATCTTTGCCATCGAGGAGTCGCCGGTCGAGGCGGGCGTCATCTGGACCGGGGCCAACGACGGCCCGGTGCATGTGACCCGCGACAACGGAAAGACGTGGATCAATGTGACGCCGCCGATGATGCCGCCCGGAGGCCGGGTCACCAACATCGATCCGTCGCCGCACCGTCGGGGCTCGGCATACGTCGTGATGCACCGACGGCTTCTGAATGATCCGAAGCCGTATGTCTACCTCACGAACGACTACGGAAAGTCGTGGACGTTCCTGACGCCGGGCACCAACGGCATACCTGCCGATCACGTCATGCGTGTCGTGCGCGAGGATCCGGACCGGGAGGGCCTGCTCTACGCCGGCACACAGTTCGGGTTCTTCGTGTCCTTCAATAACGGCACCACGTGGCAGCGCTTCCAGCAGAACCTGCCGGTCACGCCCGTGACCGACATCCGCGTGCACCAGCAGGACCTCGTGGTGTCGACGCTGGGCCGCGGATTCTGGATTCTGGACGGCATCACGTCGCTGCATCAGACGCCGCCAGCGGGGTCCGCCGGATTCCTCTATGCGCCGAAGGTGGCGATCCGATCGCGCCATGCCGCGATGCCCGCGTCGTTGACGACACCGGAGTTGCCGGGTCCTGGTGCCATCATCGACTACACGTTGCGTGAGGCCTCGGCCACGCCAATCACGCTCGACATTCTGAGTGCCTCGGGTGAGGTCATGCGGACGATCCGCTCGGTCGCCGGGGGCGCGAACACCGGCGGTGGATTGCCTGTCGCCGCGGCGTCGGGCATGAGCGAGCCGCCACTGCCCGGGCAGGGCCGGGGCGGGCGCGGTGGACGCGGCGGTGGTGCGAGCGCTGCGCCCCTGACGGCGCGCGCAGGCATGCAGCGCTACGTGTGGGACATGGCCGCCGATAACGGGTTGACCGTCCCGCCTGGCCGCTACACCGTGCGTCTGACAGCCGGGGCCTTCACGCAGACGCAGCCTCTGGAAGTACGCCTTGACCCACGGCTCACCGCCGATGGCGTCACCACCGAAGACCTCGAATTGCAGTATCGCTTCAACGTCCGCCTGCGCGCGGCGATTGCCGACGCTCAGCAGTTCACGTCGTCCGTCCAGAAGGCGCTGGCCTCGGCCACGCCTGAGTCGAAGGCCGCACTGACGCGCATTCAGAAGGCGCTGGTGAACGAGACAGACATCGCGTATCCGCAGCCGATGTTGAACGCGCAGCTTCAGGCGATCACACGCGTATCGAACGTCGCGGACGTCCGCCCGAACAACGATGCGATCCGCCGCCTTGATGATCTGGAGAAGGAACTCGCCGCGTTGAAGGCGGAAGCGGCGAAGGTGGGGCTCAAGTAGGGCCCGCTGAACTTTCAGCGGGCCAGTGGCACGCTGCAACCCAGCGTGCCCTACGTACTGACGCGCTGGCAACCCAGCGCGTCCTACGTACGGCGTTCGACGTACGAGGGCGCGCTACAGCAGTTCCCGCCCGTGAGTCTTGAGCCACGCTTCCGCCTCGCGCCACTCGGGGCAGACGATGGCCACTTCGCGCCAGAAGGCGCGTGAGTGGTTGGGGTGCCGCAGGTGCATCAACTCGTGCAGGATGATGTAGTCCGACACAAACGCCGGCATCAGCACCAGACGCCAGTTCAGCGCGATGGTGCCACGCGAGGAACACGACCCCCAACGTGATCGCTGGTTCCTGATGGAGACGCGAGTGACCGTGTGTCCAGTCTGCGCCGCCAGTGCCAGACATCGCGGCGGCAGTTCGGCTGCCGCGGCCGCGCGCACCTCGGCCACCGGCAGGGGCGTACCACGAAAATTGATCACGGCTCCCGACACACGGGTGTGTGTCTGGGCCTGACGCCGCAGATGTTCGCGGGCGATCCAGGCGCCCTGCGTGCGCACAAACCGCAAACCGGCGTCCACCGAGGCGCGTCGTGGCACCGTCAGACGCAACCCGAGGGCATCCGTCATGCGCAGAACATATCGACGGGCCTTGTGGTGACGCACCACGGTCAGCGGCCAGGCACGCCCCCCCACTTCAATCGTGGCCGGGGCTGTTGACCGACGCACGGCGGTCGCATCGTCCCACGGGAGCCGAAACTGGAAGCCAAATGCCACGCGGGACAGCGTACACCTGCGCGCGCGATCTGAAAAGAACATCAACTTTGTGAAAATCGAGAACAATCTAGGTGATTTGCACGTAAATAAAGGCTTTTGGTGGTTAGTTTGAACAACCAAACAGCAAGCAAGTAACCACTTGCTTACAACACAACATCCACGATAGGGTACGGTCCATGGTCGCCACAGACGTTCGTGAGTCCCTTCTGAAAGCCGCCTTGAAGCTCTTCGCTGAGCACGGCAGCCGCGGCGCCACCACCAGACGCATCGCACAGGAGGCCGGGGTCAACGAAGTGACCCTGTTTCGACACTTTCCCAACAAGCAGGCGCTGCTCCACGCTGCGCTCCGCGCGTTCGCCGAGCAGACGCCATATCTGCGCCTGCCGGACACACCCAGGGATTTGGCCGCAGAGCTCGAAGTATGGGCCCGCGACCATCACAAACACCTGTACAAACTGCGCGCGCTGATTCGGACGTCCATGGGCGAGTTCGAAGAGAACCCCGAACAATGCAAGCAGGCGATGTGTGTGTCGATCAGCATCGCCAACAAACTCACGGATTACCTGACGACTGCGCAACGCGCCGGACTGGTGAGCCCGGACTTCACTCCTTCGGCGGCGACGGCCATGCTGATGGGCACATTGTTTGGCGACGCCATGGGCCGGGATCTGATGCCGGAGCGTTATCCCTACGCGATGCGCGACGCCATCACCCACTACGTGCAATTGTTTCTGCGCGCCATCGGCGCGCGCGAGGTGAAGTAATGCGACCGCGTCTCTCCGGTGCCCTTGTCGCCCTCGGCCTTCTGCTTTCGCCTGCGCTGGCCTCTGCGCAGACAGTCACCGTGCTGACACTCGAAGAAGCCCTGCGCCGCGCCGAGGCACAGAGTGAATCCCTCGTCATCGCCGGGGCAGGCTCGGCACGCGCGCAGGCCGACCTGAAGCGCACAAACAGCCAGCGGTATCCGCAGATCAGCTTCAGTGGCAGCTACGACCGCACACTCGCGTCGGAATTCAGCGGCGTCTTTGGCGGCGGCGACCAGGGGGGCAGCGACATCGACTTCAGCGATCTGCCCTTCGGGCAGGCCAACGCCTACCGGTTCACGCTGTCGGGCTCCCAGTTGCTGTACACCGCTGGCCGCGTGAACAAACAGCGCCAGCAAGCCGACGTCGGCATCAGGAACGCGGAATTGACCGTCGCTGCGACCCGCGCCGTCGTCCAGTTTGAGGTCACCGAAGCCTTCTACAACGTGGCGCTCAGCGAACGCCTTCTGGGCATCGCGCAATCGGGGTACGACCAGGCCGATGCGGCCTATCGGCAGACCCGCCAGTCCTACGACGCCGGTCGTCTGCCGGAGTTTGAAGTGTTGCGCGCGCAGGTGCAGCGCGACAACCAGCGGCCGGTGGTCATCCGCGCGCGCGCCAACCGGGACCGCGCGATGTTGCGCCTCCGTCAGCTGCTCGAATTGCCAGCGGACCAGCCCATTGAACTGGCGGTCGATCTCGACGCGGCCGACCTCGCAGCGCCTGCTCCTTTCGCCGAAGCGCTTGCTGCGGTGCAGCAGAACCTTGACCTGGCGTCCCGCACATCACTGGCGCAGGCGGAACTGGGTGTGCGGCTCCGCCAGCTCGGCATCGAGGTCGTCCGTTCCGCGAAGCGGCCCACGGTCAGTTTTGTTTCGCAGTACAGCGCGACGAACTATCCGTCATCGGTCCTCCCGGACTTCGGCCGGATTCGAAACAACTGGACGTTGGGCGCGCTTGTCACCATGCCCGTGTTCGCCGGATTCAGAATTCCCGCAGAGGAAGCGGCCGCCAAAGCTGACCTGACCGAGGCGGAGGCGCGGCTCAAACAGGCTCGCGAGTTTGCGGCCCTGCAGCGCTCAACGGCGCTTCAGGACATGGAAGCCGCACGCGCAGCGTGGGAGGCCACCGCGGGCACCATCACGCAGGCCAGCCGCGCGTACGAGATCGCCGAACTCCGGTTCCGCGAGGGATTGTCGACACAACTTGAACTGTCAGATTCACGGCTTGCGCTGCAATCGGCGCAGGCCAACCGTGCGCAGGCCGCGCGCGACCTGCAACTCGCCCGCGTGCGCGTGGCGCTCTTGCCGGACTTGCCGATTCAGTAGCGCCGGGTGCGCAGTGTTTGAGGAGAAGATGATGCGTAGAAGGACGAACATTACAGTCGCGGCCCTCCTGGGTGTGACGATCGGCACCGTGGCGTGCGGCGGCAACAGCGCGCCTCCGCCGGTTGCGGCGGATACCGCACCCGCGGTGGTGCAACTGGCGCCGGAGAATGTTGCGACAGCGGCGCTCGCCGACCTGACGTCCGGACCGTTTGTGTCGGGACAGCTCACGCCGGCCCGCGAGGCCACCGTCCGCGCGCAGACGGGCGGCGCGCTGGTCAGCCTGACAGTCGATCGCGGCCGGACCGTGCGGGCCGGCCAGGTCATCGGCCGCATCGCCGCGCGTGACCTTGACGATGCGTTGGCGTCGGCACAGGCGGGCGTCAAATCCTCGGAAAACGCGCTGGCGGTGGCTCGCAGTGAGGCCGCGCGAACCGAGGCGCTGGTCAAGGGTGGTGCCCTGGCGACGCGCGACCTCGAACAGGCGCGAAACATGGTGGCCGGAGCCGAAGCCCAGGTCGCCGCCGCCAACGCCCGCGAGAAGTCAGTGCTGCAGCAACTCGACGACACGAACGTGCGTGCCCCCATCACCGGCGTCGTCTCCGACCGGCCGGCGAGCGCGGGCGACATCGTCTCGCCCGGCACGCCGCTCGTCACGATCATCGACCCGACGAGCATGCGTCTTGAAGCGGCCGTGGCGTCCGATCAGATTTCGCTGGTTCGTCCCGGCGCCAGGGTGAAGTTCCGTGTCCGCGGACTGTCGACGGACGTCTTCACAGGCACGATCGACCGCCTGAGCCCTTCCGCCGATCCCGTCACACGCCAGGTCACGATTTTTGTCACGCTGCCCAACCTCGGCGGCAAGTTGATCGCGGGCCTTTTCGCGGAAGGGCGCGTGGACGCCGAAACCCGCCGAGGCGTCATTGTTCCGCTTGGTGCCGTTGACGAATCCGGACCCACACCGCTCATCACGCGTATTCGCGACGGAAAGGCCGAGCGCGTGCCGGTCGTGCTCGGGCTGCGCCAGTCCGAAGCCGAACTGGTCGAGGTGACCAGCGGCATCGCTGAGGGCGACGTGGTCATTCTGGGCGCCGCACGCACCCTGTCGTCCGGCACACCCGTGCATGTGGTGGGCACGATCACGCAGACGGTCGCGATGCCGTCGGGGCTGTAACCCATGCTGATATCAGATTTCGCCATCAAGCGGCCGGTCATCACGGTCGTGTCGATGGTCGCGCTCGTGGTCTTTGGTCTTGTGGCACTGACCCAACTCGACACCGACGAGTTCCCGGAGGTCACACCCCCGATCGTCGTGCTGGCGGTGCCGTATCCGGGCGCGTCGCCAGACAACGTCGAACGCGAAATTGTCGAGCCTATCGAAGAGTCGCTGGCCGGCATCAGCGGTGTCCGCAAGATCGAATCGTCCTCGCTCGACAGCTTCGCCACGATCACGATTCAGTTCACATACGAGAAGGATCTCCAGGAAGCCGTTCAGGAAATCCGCGACGAAATCAACGCCATCCGCAACGACCTGCCGGCCGAGATGGAAGAGCCCGTGCTCACCAAGATCAGCCTTGACGACTTCCCGGTTGTCTCGCTCGCGCTCGCGTCGAATACGCTGTCGATTCCCGAACTGACCCTGCTGGCCGACCCGGGCATCACGCGACAGATTCGCGCGCTCGGCGGCGTCGGGTCCGTCGACATCTCCGGCGCGAACACGCGCGAGATGTCGGTCGAACTGCGTCCGAACGCGCTGCAGACCTCCGGGGTCAGTGTCGCCGAAGTGGTGGGAGCCCTGCAGCGGCAAAATCTCGCAGCGCCTGTCGGACGCCTGCAGGGCGTCAACGACGAACGCACCATCCGCCTTCGCGGCCGCGTGGAGACCGCCGACGACTTCAGTCGCGTGGTGGTCGCCGATCGCGGCGGACGCGTCGTTCGCCTCGGGGACGTGGCGAATGTGCGCGTGGGCATCGAGGAACCGCGCACCACGGCGGTCTTCTCCGGCCAGGACGCCGTCGGCATCGACATCAAGAAGTCGCGCGGCTTCAGCACCACGGCAGTGGCCGACGCGATCCGCGCGGAGGTGGAGGCCATCCGCCCCACGCTCCCCGAAGGCGTGGTCCTCCATATTGTCCGCGACGCGGGCACGCGCGTGGAGAACTCGGTCGCCAACGTGCAGTCGGCACTGATTGAAGGCGCGGTGCTGACCGTACTCGTCGTGTTCGTCTTTCTCAACTCCTGGCGGTCCACGGTCATCACCGGTCTGGCGCTGCCCGTCTCGGTGATCGCATCGTTCATCGCCGTGATGGCGTTCGGCTTCACGCTGAATACGATGTCGCTGCTCGGACTCTCGCTCGCCATCGGCATCCTGATTGACGATGCGATCGTGGTGCGCGAGAACATCGTGCGCCACGTCGAAATGGGCAAGAGCCACTTCGACGCGGCCCGGGAAGGCACGTCGGAAATTGGTCTGGCCGTCACCGCCACGACCCTCTCCATCGTCGTCGTCTTTGTGCCAATCGCGTTCATGGGTGGCGAAGCCGAACAGTGGTTCGCCCCGTTTGCGCTGACGATTGCGTTCTCGGTGCTGGTCTCCCTGTTCGTGTCGTTCTCGCTGGACCCGATGCTGTCGGCCTACTGGCCAGACCCGCACACGCCGATCGCGGAGCGGTGGTTCATCTCGCGTGTGCTCGACCGGTTCAACCGCTGGTTTGATCGGCAGGCCGACCGGTACAAGCGCGTGATCGGCTGGGCGCTGCAGCATCGCCTGGCCATGGTGGCGCTGGCAGTGGGGTCGTTTGTCTTTGCGCTGGCGATGCCGGCGCTGGGGCACCTCGGCGGCGGGTTCTTCCCGGCACAGGACGTCTCGGAGTTCATCGTGCAGATCGAGACGCCCCCGGGGTCGAGCCTCGAATACACCAAACGCAAGGCTGAGGAAGCGGCCGCGCTGGCACGGGCCAAGACGGGCGAAGTGGCATACACGTACACGACGATTGGTTCTGTGACCGGCGCGGTCGATGACGGCGCGGTGTACGTCCGGTTGACACCAAAAGCCGAACGCGCGCGACATCAGGACACGATTGCAGCGGAACTGCGCGAGGACTTCAAGGCGCTGGGCGGCGTGACTGCAGCCATTTCGAGTGGCCGGCTCGACAACCAAAAGCAGATTCAGGTGCAGGTGCGCGGGATGGACACGCGCGAACTGACACGGATCGCCGACGAGGTCATTACGCAGGTCCGCCAGGTGCCCGGTGCCGTCGACGTCGGCTTCTCTACGCGTGGACAAAAGCCGGAACTTGATGTCCGGGTGGATCGCGCGCTTGCCGGATCACTGGGCATCACGGTCGCGGACGTCGCGCAGACCCTGCGACCCGCGTTTGCCGGCATCGACGCCGGGGACTGGGTCGATCCAACGGGCAAGACCCGCGACGTCACGGTCCGCCTGTCGGCGGACGCCCGTCAGCGCGCCAGCGACCTTTCAAGCCTGCCGATCGCCATCCAGGATCCGCAGGGTCGTCCGGCCTCACTGCCCCTCGGCCAGGTCGCGACCATTACGCAATCGCTCGGACCGGCGCGCATCGATCACCTCGATCGCGATCGCGTCATCTCGGTACAGGCCAACACGCAGGGCCGCCCGTTGACGGAGGTCATCGCCGATATTCAGCGCCGGATTGATGCGATTCCACTGCCGGCCGGCTACGCCATCACCCAGGGCGGCGAAACCGAGGACCAGCAGGAAGTGTTCTCGCGCATCTTTATCGCGCTCGGCGTCGCGGTCCTCCTGATGTATCTCGTGCTGGTCGTGCAGTTCGGCTCGTTCCTGGATCCGCTCGCGATCATGTTGTCGCTGCCGCTGTCACTCATCGGCGTGGTGCTGATCCTGATGGCAACAGGCGACACGCTCAACATCATGAGCTTGATCGGCGTGATCCTGTTGATGGGGATCGTGGCCAAGAACGCCATCCTGCTGATCGACTTCGCGAAAATGGCTGAGGCGCAGGGCATGCCGCGCCAGCAGGCAATCATCGAGGCCGGCCGGCAGCGCCTGCGGCCGATTCTGATGACGACGTTTGCGCTGACGGCAGGCATGGTGCCCGTAGCCCTGGGCATCGGCGAAGGCGCCGACTTCCGGGCCCCGCTCGGCCGCGCCGTGATCGGCGGCGTCCTGGCGTCCACGCTCCTGACGCTCCTGGTCATCCCGACGTTCTACGACATCCTGTCCGGCGGGCGTGCCCGCCTCGGCCGCATGTTCCGCCGCGCCTGAAAAAGACGTCGGGAGACTTTTTCGATAGAGTGCTCGCATGCGCGGATGGGTGACACTCGGGGGACTTCTGACGACGGTGCTGGTCCTGGCACCAATGCCGGCGGACGCTCAGACAGCGCCCCGGCGCTGGCAGGTGGACGTGTTCGGCGGCATTTCGCTCTTCGAATTGCCGACCTCCGGCGAGGCCGCCCTTCCCCCGGCCGGGCCGACGCTGCCGACCTCCGGCCCGACCAATCCGAGCCGGCGAGTCCCCACGTGGTTTCTTGGAGACGGCGCGTCTCTGCTCAACGGCACCAATGCCGAGTTCGGCGTCGCGAGCCGCCTGGTGCCGCTGGATGCGGCGCTGGGTGCCATCGGGCTCTCCGGCTCTGATGCGCCGGTGTTTGGGGCCCGAGCACGGCGGGTGCTCACCCGGCGATGGTCCTTCGAAGTCGGCGCGGAAATTCATACCGGTGCGGTCGAGTTGGACTCACACCTTCTCGACACAATCGAACAGGCACGCGCCAGTTTTGGTCCAGCGTTTACCGGCCTCTTCACGAGTGGACCGTTCACCGGAATCGCCGTCAATGCGACGGCCGAGATCACGGGCGCGTCAAGCCGCGAACTCGCGCTCACAGCCGCGATTCGATTCGCGTTGGCCCAGGGACACTTTGCGCCGTATGTGACGCTCGGTGGTGGGCTCATTCACCGGCTCGGAGAGTTGCCGCAAGCGACGCTGGCCGGCACCTACCAGTTCCGCGTCTCAACAGCCCAGGGTCAGGCCCTGTTCTCCGAATCCGACACGTTGACTGTCCGTTACAACCAGAGCGCAAATCTTGTCGGCATTGCCGGCGCCGGATTCCAGCAGCGCCTTACCGACCGACTGTCCCTCGCGATTGACGGCCGCGCGTACGTGGGCCGACAAACACTGACGCTGCGACTTGACTCGGCCCCCGTGGTCACCACGCAGACACCAGGGGCATTCATCGAGTCCTTCACCACGCCCGCCGTCCAGTTCAGCAACAACACGGCCACAGGCCGCGCATCCACATTGAGCGGCCTGCCGCTGAACGGCTTCAAGGCCTTCTCCACCAACGGCCTGCAGATCCGGTATCAGGTGACCGCAGGCGTCTCCCTGCGCTTCTAATTGATCTTCAGGGAGAAGATTCCCAGACCGTGTGTCGCCGCCACGAGCACGCCTCGCTCGGGCACAATCTTCAAGTCGACCATCACGACTTCAGGACATCCCGCACCTGCAATCGCCAGGTGTGATCGCATTCAGCGTCTCGAGACGCACAAGGGAAATCGGCATTCGCATGGCCCTGGGCTCCTCGAGGGGTGCGGTCGCACACGGTGTGCTGCGCGAAGCCCTGATGCTCGTCGCGATCGGCACGATCGTCGGCGCGGGAATCGCGGGCCTGGCACCCAGGCGTTGTCCAGTGTGCTGCTAGGGGTGACGGCCCTTGATCCGATCGGTTATCTCGCCGCCTGGCAGCGTCTGTCGATCCGTTGATCGCACTGCGGACGCTGCAGGTATCAGCCGATCCGCACGGCCATCATCGTGGCGTCGTCGCCGGGTTCGCGGGTACCTCGGAAGGACGTGACTGCTTCTTCGACCTGCTGCAGGACGCGATCGGGCGTCGAGGGGCCGCACGATCCGATCGACACGAGCAGCGCCTCGAGGCGATCGGTCCCGAACATCTCGTCCGCTTCATTCTCAGACTCGACACAGCCGTCGGTGTAGAAGAAGAGCAGGTCACCACTTGACAGGGCGACGTCGCGGTGGGAATAACCGCGCCCGGCGAGGAGACCAATCGGAATACCGGTCGCGTGCATCTTCTCGAGCGCCTGACCTGGACGCAGCACAAATTGAGGGTTATGCCCCGCGTTAACGTACTGCAGGCGCCGCGTCGTCGGATCGAAGATGCCCAGGAACAACGTCACGTAGAGCCGCGTCCCAGCAGCGGACGCCATGTCGCGATCGAGCGCCTCGGCGATCGCAGAGAGGTTCTGCCCCATCGCCAGCCGCGTGCGCAGCGACGCCTGAATGTTTGCCATCAGGAGCGCGGCACCGACACCCTTGCCGGACACGTCGCCGACCAGCAGGGCGACATGGCCACTGTCCAGCGCGAAGTAGTTGAAAAAATCGCCGCCGACCTCACGCGCAGGGATCGAGACACCCTGCACTTCCGTCAGGCCGAACGACATCGGCGCTCTCGGCAACATGTCGCTCTGTATCTGGCGGCCCAGTTCGAGCTCGCGACGCAATCGTTCCTGTTCGCCGACCGCATGCTGATGGCGCTCAACGTCCTCGGCCATCTTGTTGAACGCTGACGCCAGCTCGCCGACTTCGTCGCGGCTGCGCACCGGCACGCGCGCGCGATAGTCGCCGTGCGCAATTCGATCGACACCTTCCGTCAGGTCGGTCAAATCTTTTGTGAGCTGGCCCGACAATGGCACGACGCCGACGATCAGAATCCCGATCAGCAGCAGGCCGAGACCCGCGTTCCGGCCCGCGGTGCGGCGCAAGTCACCGAGGGAATCGCCAACCGGACGCGCGATCCCGAAACGGAGCCCGGATCCCGAGGGGTCGGCCGTCATGAAGACCACCCAGTCAGGCAACACGGTCTTGCCGAGTGGTCCGTCCGGGCGCGCAATCGGCCCCAGGTCCTCAACCGTCTTGTGGTCCGCGTCGTTCGCGGTATACACCTTGCCGTCAGGACCAACCGCAAAGGGCACTTCGCCCTGCTCCCGGCGCGTCGGCGAGAACACAGTGGCCAGCACGTTCTCCAGGTCGATCGTCGCATTGACCTCGCCAACGACCTTGCCGTCCTGCATCAGTTTGACGTCGAGTTTGTTCCCCACCAGCGTGGAGGCGCGGGTCACCGGCCGTGTGGGTGCCGCTGGCGGCGCCGGCGACGTGCGTGGTTCGGACGCTGGTGCCGGCGCATCGGCCGCGGGAGTCGATGTCGATGCCGTGGTGGTCACCGCAGCCACCGGCGGCACGACGGGATTCCCCGGAGGTGGCGCGACCGCCGACGGCTCATGCCGCACCGCATCCGACTTCTTCTGCAACTGTTCCGCACCGATGCGGATGCCTTCGGCAATGCCCATCATCCGCAGGTTCACTTCGCGCGCCATCTGCTGTCGCTGCTCGGGCGTCATCTTGTCAGCGCCACCATCGGGCACGTACTTGCTGAACATCTCTCTGGCGATCGCGCCCATGTCGATGACGACACGGTCGGGTGCTGCCGGCGCGGCCGGCGGCGGCACGGCGGGCGGCGCGGGGACACCCTCGGCGGGCTTCACCGGATCAGGAGGAACAGTGGGCGGCGTCTGTGGCGGGCGGGTTCCCCGGCCGCGGCCCGGCGGGCGGAGACCACCTCCGCGCATGCCCTGGAATTCGACCGTCTGCAGCAACATCGCCGCGGCCCCGAGCGCCTCGGCCACCCGCGCCCGTTCCGTCGACGTCGCAGGCTGGGACGCGACGGCGGTCGCCGCCACCTGTGCCGCCTCGGCCACCACACCCAGCTCCGTCGTCGGGGCGGCCGGGCGGGTTGGTTCAGAATCTGCGGCGGCGGACTGTGGCTCCGGCCGTTGGGCGACGCGCACCACGGGGGGCTCGTTCATATCCGCCAGTTGCTCAACACGCGCACTCAACTCCGCCGTCACCAACTGCATCCGCTGCGTCATGTCCGACGACAGCGCATCCGCCTCGCGCGTGGCCAGATCCTGCAACGCCCGCACCTGACTCGTGTACGAAAAATACGTGACGGCGGTCAGCGGCACGACCGAAAGGACCAGGAAGGCGACGATGAGGCGGGTCCGGAGTTTCATGATGTGTCTGAGATCAGGGCGCGAACGTGGCCACAACGGGCGCGTGGTCGCTCGTGCCGAACTCCCGGCGCGACACGCATGTTACGGCAGTTGCACCCACCGCAGTCGTCGCCAGCACGTAGTCGATGCGCCAGCCGATATTGCGCTGGCGGAGGCTGCGCCACGGGGCCCACCACGTGAACAACTCGCTGTTGTCGGGATCCAGCGCGCGTCCGACGTCGGTCATGCCCGTGTTCAGCACCTGGGCAAAGAGGTCACGTTCCTCAGGGCGTGTGCCGATCTGGTTGACCTTGCGTTCCTTTGGATGCACGTCCCGCTCCTCACGCGCCACGTTGATATCCCCACAGAGCACCAGCGCCGGGCCGGTCCGGGTCGTTTCAGCGAGCCACTGCTGGAGGTCCCCGAAAAAGCGCATCTTCGCCTCGTAGTCCTTGCCTCCGTTGGGCACATAGACCGAGACGAAACGAAGCGGTCCCTGGTTTACTCCGCCGGCCACAGGCACATCGGCCACGACGATGCGGTTCTCGAAGTCGAAGTCGGGGTGCCAGAACCGTGGCGCGTCGGCGGCAAACGTCCGTCGAATCAACAACGCGACGCCCGAATACCCTCCCGCTCCGTGCCAGACCGACCAGTACTCTCCCGGATTCACCAGTAATTCCGGCACCTGGGCCGGAGTTGCCTTGATCTCCTGGAGACACAACACATCGGGCTGCTCCGTCTCGAGCAGCTCCTGCACCTGGGCCTGGCGCGCCCGGATGCCGTTCACGTTCCACGTAATGACCTTCACGCCAGTGCCTTTAGTCCCGCCACCAGGCGGCCCACACCCTCAGCGGCGGTGTCCTTGTCCAACGCCCCATAGGACACGCGCAGCGAACAGCCGTCCGTCGCGCCAAACGCCGACCCGGGGATGACCGCCACGCGATGATCCCGGATGAGTCGTTCGGTGAACGACAGCGCGTCCCGGGTGGTGCGCACCGTGATGAAGTAATAAAACGCGCCAAGGGCCGAAGGCACATCACACGGAACCGACGGATCCTCCAACGCACCCGCCATCATCATTCGCATCTCATTGAGTCGCGCGAGGTGGCCGTCGCAGTACGCGCGGCCGACCCGCATGGCCGCCAGCGCCACGCGCTGCGACACGACCGGCGGACAGACGAGCAGCGTGTCCTGAATCTTGTTGACCGCTTCCCACAACGCCTCAGGAATCACCATGTATCCCATGCGCCAGCTGGCCAGTCCGTACGCCTTCGACAGCGAATACATCGAAATGGTATGGCCTGATGCGCCTGCAATACTGCCGGGCGAAAAGTGCGACGCGCCCGCATACAGAAAGTATTCGTACACCTCGTCGTGCACGTGAAAGATGCCTCGATCGCGGCACAACGCGTTGACGGCCCGGAGTGCGGACTCCGGATACACAACACCCGACGGATTGTTGGGCGAGACGGTGACGATGGCGCGGGTGCGGGGGGTGATGGCACCCGCAATTGCATCGAGGTCAAGTTGCCGCTGGGCGTCGGTGGGCACGGGCACGACGCGCGCACCGGCCATCTCGATGGCCATTTCGTGATTGAAGTAATACGGCACGGGCAGAATGACCTCGTCGCCGGGGTCGGTCACCGCGAGCATCGCGTTCATGAACGCCAGATTGCCGCCGGCCGTCACCACCACACGGCTGCCGTTCGTCACCTCGATCTGATTCTCAATACGCAGTTTGTCCGCGATCGCCGCCACCAGTGAAACTTCGCCTTCGACGGCGCCGTACCGGTGGTCAAGCGGTGACTCCGGGAACGTCGCCAGCGCCGCGACGGCCTCAGGCGGCGGGCCGTACGATACGACCCCCTGGCCGAGCGACACCGTGCCGGGTGTCTCAGCGATCCACCGGCTGACGATCGGAATGATCGGTGTTTGCACCGCCGCCAGGCGGCGGGACTGCGCGTGATGACTCATCGAGCGTCGGCCTGCGACACGATGGCGATCCAGCGGCCATCCGGGCTCACCGTCAGGCGCGTGATGTTCTCCACACCCTGCTTCGTGAGGTCGGCAATCTCTGTCCACGCCGCCTGGTCTGGGCTTGTCGAAGGCTGCCACATGAACAACTTGCCTTTCTGTCCCATGACGATGGCGCCGTCGGGAGTCCAGGCAAGGTCCTCGCTTCGTTCGAGCGTGGGCGTCAGCGTCGTGATCTGCCGTGTCCTGGGATCCAGCTCACGAATCACCCAGGGGCCGTCGGCCGGCTTGTGCACGAAGCTCACCGTGCCGCGCCCGGGGCGCAGCAACAACGACCGGCCGATGCTCTTTTCGATGACGTCACTGCCGCCGGTGCGCAGGTTGAGCAGCTGCAGCGTGTTGGGTTCGCGCTGGGCGCCAAGCACGAACGTGGCCATCTCCGATTCGGAGATCCACACGTGGTACCCGATCAGCCCCATATGGGTCCAGGCGAGGCCCGCGTCGGTGCCGTCCATCATGAACCGCCACAACTTCTGCTCGGCGCCACGCACGGTCGAAAACGTCCGCCCGTCCGGCGTGAGCGTCGGCGAGTACTCGTTCTCCGCGGTGCGCGTGACCTGCACAGTCCGCTTCTCGGTGATGTCGTAACGGTAGATGTCGGTCTGGACGCCATCCCGCTGGGACGAAAACAACACGCCGCTGGAGTCCGCGAGAAACTGCGGCTGGTTGTCATACCCGCGGTTGTTCGTGATGTTGAGCGGACGCCCCACGGTCACTTTCGCACCGGCGGTCGTCAGCGGCGAGAGAAAAATCTCGGTGGCCGGCGGCGTCTGCGCCCCCAGCACCACGCCCCCGGCACCCAGGACCACACAAAGCACCCAGCACCTGGCACCCAGCACCAATCTCATAACATCCTCCGTGAGAGAGCATAAACCGCGACGGCAGTCGCCACGGCGACATTGAGCGAGTCGACGTCGCTTGCCATGGGAATTCGTGCTTCGACATCAGCCAGGCGCCGTGCCTCGGCCGACAGACCTTCGCCTTCGGAGCCGACGAGAAGCACCCATCCGCGGTCCGGCGAATGGAGCCCAGAGGCTTCAATATCCGGCGCTGTCGGGTCCGGCGTCGTGGCCACGAGCCGGTGTCCCGAGGCCTTGAGCTGCTGCAACACGTCCGGCCACGGTGTCGCCGAGACAACCGCGGAGGTCAACACCGCCCCCATCGAGGTGCGGATGGCCTTGCGATAAAACGGGTCGGCACATTCGGGCCCCATCAGCAGCGCCCGCGCGCCCATCGCTGATGCACTGCGCGCGATACTGCCGACGTTGTCAGGATCGCGCACGCGCTCCAGCAACACCGACAAGCCGCCGGTGGTGTGTTCAGGTGTCCATGCAGGCAGAGGTTCCCGCTCGGCAAAAGCGACGCAGCCTTGATGCAGCCGGAACTTCGTGAGCGCGTCCAGATCAGCCTGGGACTGCACCACCACGCGCGGCCGGCGCAAGGGCGGCAGCGCGTCAATCACGTCTGCGAGTGCGGCTTCAGCCGTCGGCGTGACCAATAACCCGACCACCGTAAATCGCGGCGTCGCAAGCAACCTGCGCGTGACGTGCCGGCCTTCGGCGACAAATACGCCCCGCGCCACCAGCCACGCCGGATCAGCGGTGTGCGTTGCAATCTCGAATAGATCGTCCGTCGTCACGCACGCGTCACCTGACGACGACTGCGATGGGCGTCCAGCACACTCAGGCCGAGAGGTTTGCTCAAATAGACCTTCGCGTCCATCACGTCCGGAGACGCTTCAAGTTTGATCACGTTGAACTGCAGCGTGTCGAGCGCGCCGCGCATGTCGTAATAGCGGTTCTTGGTCTTGACGACCACCTCGTCAAATTCGCGGGAGACCGCCCACACTTCCTGCTCTTCGGTGAGCGCGCGGAAGTGGCCCTGTCCGCGCCAGTCCCGGCGCGTCGCGCCCAGCCAGTTGTAAAGAATGCGCCGACCGCTGAACACAACAGATCCCGTCAACCGCCGCACCAGGTCGGCCAGCGCAGGATCGGTCTCGTCGGCGCGAAGCTCGTGCGACACCTTGTAGGACACCGGCACCACCGTGCCGTCTTCCAGCGGAGCCTCAGCCATCAGGATCTGGCATTCGCGATCCTGCAGGCGTGTGATGATGTCGTTGGCCGTCTTCCGCTGTGGGAATTCATTGAAGAACTCCTCGATGTAGGCAATCTCCAGGGCGCCCTGTTGGAGGGGATATTCGCGAAGGTGATAATCCGGCACAGCCCGGCAATTCTATCGCGGGTCTCTGTCGGCGCTGCCTGTCAGTCGCTTCGGAGCGATGCGAGGAGCGGCAGACGCCGCACCGCCCTGGTGGCAATCAGCGCCGCCACCACACCGGCGAGCGCCACGGCAAGCAGCCACACCATCGACAGAGCCGGAGGACGACCACCGCGGGCGATCAGAACCGGGGCGATCGACACGAGCGCGGCCACCACGCCGACGCCAAGGCCAATCGCAACCAGACCGAGGTTCTCGGCAACCACCATCACGGACAGGTCGCGCAACCGGTAGCCGGACGCCGACAACAGTGCGAGCTCACGCCGGCGTTCAAGCACATTACGCGCAGTCACGGCCGCCAGCCCGATCGTGCCGAGCACGAGGCCAAGGCCACCAAGTGTCTGAAACGTCGACAAATACGCGTTTTCGACGCGATGATACGCCTCGAGTCTCGCCAAGGCCGACTGGACGTCGGCCCCGTACGGTTCAAGCCGCTCCTCAATTGCCGTCGAGACGTCGTCCGCACGCCCGGCGGCGGCCACCTGGATCAACATGACGCGATAACCGGTCGACTCGGGAAACACCTGCGCGAATGCCGACTCGGCAATCATGATCTCGCCCTGAAGCACACTGTCGGACAACGAACCGACAATGCGCAGGCGCACGGGTCGCGCGGTCTCAGCATCGATCGTCACGATGTCGCCGACCGCTGCGTGCAGCACGTACTGCAGTGATGTCGCGTCGACAATCGCGGGCACCACGCCGTCAGTCAATTCGCCGCGCAGCAGGCGCCAGGGGTTTTCTCGCTCGGCGTCGGTCGCGGCCACGGATTTCGCAAACGTGAACCGCCCTGCCTCGATCAGCGCCTCGGACACCCCCAGCACCCGCGGCTGTTTCGGCTGATAGAGATTCAGGCAGCTCGCATCGTCTCCCGGACGCAACCGTGCGCCGAACACGGAGACGCCGACAAACACGGGATCGTTGGCCTGAAACTGCATCCCGAGTTCTTCGCGCCCGGCGCTCGTTGATGGGTCATGCACAAACGGGAGCACGGATTCCGCGATGAGCGCGAACCCGCCGGTGCCGCCGCGCGGATCAGCCGCGGCATGTGTGTCCTTGCGGAAGGAATCCACCGACACGAGCAGAAACGCCGCAACCGCGACCAGTCCTGCAGATGTCATGCTGCGACCCGGCCGCCACGACGCATTGCGCCACCCGAAACCCGCCAACGCGGCCAACCCCGAACCCCCGAGCACACCGGACTTCGGCGTCCGCAGGTGCGCTCCAAGCGCCATCAGCCCGCCAATCAGGATCAACGCTCCGGCGCCGAAGAAACCGGCCGCCGCCGGCACGGCCCCAGTCGTGGTCACCGCTGCCAGTGCGACGGCGCCGGCGAGGATCACGATCGGCGCCAGACGACGAATCGCCGATGGCGTTCGCGTGACGGTCGCCGCCGCGCTCGTGCTGCCGCTCAGCAGTTCCCGCGGAGAGTACTTTCGGACGGCGCGCACCGTCAGCCAGATACACACAAGCGCCGCAACCACGCCGCTCATTGCGCCGCCGGCCAAAGTCAGCTGATCGACGTGCAGTTCGAGCGCGGTTGTGCCCACGGCCCCCACCCACCAGGTGCGGAGGCCGTACATCATCAGCGCCGCCCACCCGATGGCCAGCACGACACCCACCACCGCGCCGGCCACCGCGACGACCACCCCCTCGATCAGGAACAGTCGCTGAATCCCCGCAACACTGAAGCCGGCAGCCCGCAGGACCCCGATTTCGCGCAGCCGTTGCTCGATCCCAAGCCGGAAGAACAGCGCGGTCAGCAGGAGCGCCGACACCACGAGAAAGAAGCTGAAGTACGAGAAGTAGGCGCCGAAGTCTGTCGCGCCAACCGACGCGGAGACGTTCTGCGTACGGACGTCCACAACGGTGAAGCCGGCGCGGAGAGAACCGATCGCGCGGGGTATCGAGGATTCGAAGTTCCGGAGTTCCGAGGTTCCGGGGTTCCGAAGGCGCATCGAGGAGATGGCGCCGTACCTCGTGCGCCAGAGTTCCTGCGCGATCTCGAGGGGCACAAACGCCTTGGCCGTGGTGCGGTACCTGTCCCAGTAGTCCTCGTCCACCTGACGCACGAGTGCCAGATTGATCGGAAACGGCGGGTCCCATTCGCCCACGTTCTGAGCGTCAGTGATGCCCGGGTACGCAGGAGCCAGCCGCCGGTCGGCAGCCAGGCCCTCGATCGGCACGACTCCGGCCACCCGAAAGATCGTCTGCTCAGTGACCAACCGGCCTTCATCAGCCCAGCGGTAATACTCAAGCTGCAGGTCGCTGCCCACCTGGGCGCCGAGATCCCTGGCCGCCCAGTCGTTCAACACAATCGGTGGCGCACCGTCACCCGTGTCGCGCAGCAACTCCGCCAGCCGCGTGTCGCCGCCCGCTGCGGGTCCGAGTCCCGCGACCAGCGAATACGGCACGGTCCGTTCGCCGACGGTCAGTGTGTTCGCCAGCCAGGTCAACACTTCGGTGCGCTCAAGCCCCTGACGCGTGGCGATTGCCGCCATCGTGGTCGCAAGCGGCTCGCTGATGAGGCCGCTCGCGGTCTCCACAAGCAGTGAGCCCTGCACCGGCTCGGTCCTCAGGCCCAGGTCATCCGCGCTGATCGACGCGTCCAGCGCCTTCACGACGTCGTCTGCGGCGAGTGGCCCGGAACCTCGACTCACCAGCAGGGCGTTCACGCGCCCGGCCTGATCGAGGTCACGCTGGAGGCGCGGCAGCGGCATGAACAAGGCACGGACGGGCCCCTGACTGGGCGAGAGCGAGAACTCGCCAATCTGCGCGCGCGATAACGTGCCGCGCACCGTCAGACGAATCGCGCGCCCGGTGTCGTCCTTGCGCCCATGAAGCGAATCGAGCGGGATGTCGGTCGGTCGCGCCACCCGAAGGACCACCGCGTCGTCACCCACGGCCCCGAGTTCGGCCGCGAGATCGGGACTCAGCCAGATCCCGCTTCCCGCCGGGGCCTCGGCCTCGACACCGTGAAACGAAAAAAAACGTGCATCCACGCCGTACACGCTCACGTTGCCCGCGCGGCGACCACTGGATTGATGCGTGGCAATCCCTTCGAGCGTGAACACGGGTGCCACCGTCGCACGGCCCTGCAGCTCCGGTTGTTCGACCAGGCGGGCAGCCAGTGCTTCAGTAAATGGACTCTCGGAGGCGATCACGAGGTCGGCCTGGCCGAGACGCGCCGTCACCAACGCGGACAGACTCGCACGCACTGACGAGCCGACCAGCAGCGATCCCGCAAGCACCGCCACCGCGCTGGCCACACCCAGCACGACGGCCAGATGCGTGCGTCTGTAGTGGCTCAGACCGGCCCACGCAAGACTGGCGAACGTCATGCGCCCACAAACTTCCGGTCGTTGAGCTCGTACTTTCGCGGAAACCGGGACGCCAGAGCGGCACTGTGCGTAACGACCACCAGCATCATGTTGTGAGACGTCTGCAGGTCTGCGAGCAGATCCGCCACAGCATCAGCCGACGCGCGGTCCAGATTGCCGGTGGGCTCGTCACAGAGCAGCAGCGCGGGCTGCCGAATCAACGCACGTGCGATTGCGACGCGCTGCCGCTCACCGCCAGACAGCTCTCCCGGTCTGTGTTCGAGCCGATCTGAGAGTCCCACCTGTGTCAGCAGCATCGTCGCCCGTTGTCGCACCGACGCGGCCGGCTCCGGCCTTGACGCCACCAGCGTTGGCGCGATCACATTGTCGAGTGCCGAGAGCTGCGGCAGCAGCAGGTGATCCTGAAACACAAAACCCACATGCATGTTCCTGAACGCGGCCTGCGCCGGCTCGCCGAGCTCGAATGGATTCTTTCCATCGAGGGTCACGGCGCCCGAGGACGGCTTCTCGAGGGCACCGAGGATGTAGAGCAGGGTGCTCTTGCCGCATCCGGATGGCCCCATAATCGCCACCGCGTCTCCTCGTCCGACCTCCAGCGACACATCGTCAAGCACGGGCACCCCGCCGCGTGCCGTGTCGTAATGTTTGGCGATGTGTGAGGCAATCAACATCAGCGAATCACTCCCTGGTAGATCTGTTCAGCCGTTGCCGCCGCTTGCGCCACCGTATAGTGCTCACGAACGCCGGCCGCGGCGGCCTGACCGAGCTGCGCGGCACGCGCCCGATCGGTGATCAGGGCGTAGAGCGCCTGCGCGAGCGCGGCGGGGTCCTCAGGCGTGACCAGCAGTCCTCCGCCGGTACGATTGACAATCTCCGGGAAGGCGCCGTGGCGTGGCTCCACAACAGGCAAGCCGTTCGCCATGGCTTCAATCAGGAACAAGCCCTTCGGATCGGCGTACGTCGTCGGCACCGAGAACACGTCGAACGACTGGAGCAGCGCGATCTTCCCGGCCCGATCCGGCGCGCCTGCGTATGTGAAGTGATCGGCCAGCTCCCAGTCTTTCATTCGGGTCTGACACGACGTCAGGTATTCGCGGTGTTCATCGAGCAGATAGCCGCCGGCGACCAGACGCGTCGGCGGCACATCGTCGCGCTTTCTGAGCAGGTGGTAGGCGTCGCACAACACGTGCAACCCCTTTTCAGGCGCGATGCGCGCGAAGTAGCCGATGGTGTAGGGCGGCTGTGAGCGCAGCGGCGTGGCCTCATGACCGGTGAGATCGATCCCGAGCGGCACGACGGACATCTTCCCGGCGGGAATGCCGAAGTGCCTGACCATGAACCGTGCGTAGTAATCGCTGACCGCGACAAAATGATCCACGTGCGGCACGGCGGCCCGAATCAGCGCCATCGACTCGGACTTCCACGGCTCGCGCAGCTGATCCAGGAACAGGTCTTCGCCCTGCAGCGTGCAGACGACCGGACACCCCAGCGCGTCCTTGATGGGCTTCGCGAGGCTGATGAGCAGCGCAAACGGCAGGCTCACCAGATCGAACCGCGATTCGTGTTTCAACCATTCAACGAGCTTGCGGACTTCCTTCTTCTGATACCCTTCCGTGCCCTTGAGCATTGACACGGTCATCGCGCCAAGGAATGTGGGATCAACCTTGATCTGTTTCTTCGACGCGAGCTTCAGGACCCACTCAGCATCCCACAGCCTGTCGATGAACGCGGGCGTATGCCGGAACAACGGCACGTTCTGCTCGAGAAACACGCTGATGCCGCCGAAGAACACCTTTGTACTGCTGACGTTTTTTTCGTCCGTCGTCGTCGGCGTATAGATCGGCATCAGCACGACGTCGTGCCCGCGTGCCATGAGCGCCGTCGCCAGCGCGTTGTCGCGCAGACAACTGCCGCAGTACATTTCTGCGGCGCCCGCAGTCAGATACAGCAGCTTCATTGGCCGGCTTATCCCACTTTCTGGAACGCCCTTCGGGCGTACAGATGATCGAACAAGTTGCCTTCGTGGGGCTGGTCCCAGGCGATTCGGTTTGTCTGGAGCGGGCCAAGGTTCAGGCGCCCGATCAGGTCGGAGTCGATGAGCCGCTGCGTCAGCGCAGCGTCGTTGGTCAGCGCCGTGACCGCCAGCGTCGATCCGAGGCACTCGGGCATCGCCGCCATCTCGTCATCAGTCACGTCAACCACCGACACAAACGGGAACAGGAATTCGCGATTGGCCAGCGGATGGTGGGAGGAGGCACAGTGGATCACCGTCGGCAGCAGGAACGTGCCGCCGTGGGCCTTGACCAGGCGCGGCGTTTTCCGGACCTTCATCGTCACGTCCTCGGCGCCGGATTCCAACAGCGCGATATCAATTTGCTGCGAGATGTGTTCGGCAACACGAGGATCGACAAACGGAGAGATCTCGGCTTCGGGATCATCTTCCGCGCGTGGCTGGATCGTCACCAGGCGCTCCGCGAGCGCTTCCGCGAGTTCACGCCCGTGGGAGGGGGTCCACACGCCGGAGGCGTTGACACACGACCGGCCACCGTTTTCGGCGACGGACAACGCGATGACGTCCAGGTATTCACGCCAGTTCGGCGCGAGGTCGGCACCGAACACGAGTTTGCTGTAGCCGGGGCCGTGCAACTCGACCCGTGGATCGCCCGCCACGGAACCTACGGCAGTCACGTCGCCAAAGAACATGCTGCGTCCGGTGCGACGCACAATCTCGCCGGCTCCGGCGTGGTCACTCGGGAAGAAGTTGAACGCGTCACCAGGAATGCCGGCTTTCATCAGCGCCTGAATGATGCGATACGGCGACCACGGCTCGGTGCCGCCGGGACGAAGCACCAGCGGCATCTTCATCGAAATGGCCGGAATCCAGAGCCCGTGCACGCCCGGTGAGTTGCTCGGCAATACGACACCGAGGGCCTTTGCCTTCGGAAAGAAACTCAGGGCCTGACCGTTCACCTCGCCGAAGCCCTTGTCCAGGATCTCGAGGTCCAATCCACGTGTGAGTCCACGCAGAATCTCCGGCACGTTTTCCATGACGGACACGATGCGCTGCATGTTGCGGCGCACCATCACGTGCGGCATGCCTGTGGTCGACGACAACTGGCGCACGTAGTCGTCGGGTGTCTGCTCGGTGTCGCCGAGCGGCAGCGTGTCGTGCACAAAATGATGTGCGGCCGCCCTGGTCATCTCCATCAGGCGCGCGACGGGAATTGCCAGCAGCGACGCCCGCATCGCGTCCTGCGCCATGAGGTCGCGGCGAATCAGGCCGGCGTTGGCCTGGCTGATTTCCGCAAACGGTTCACGGGTGGCGTGGTGGGCGATCGTCACAACGTCAACGCTGCGGTAGTTCTTGCCGCGGCGAATCAGGGGGAGGTGGAGCATCACCACATTCTACCGGGCTGCTGGACCGGTGGGCAGATGGGCAGCCGCCCATTTTGATAGTCTTCTGTCCTGATGCAGCCCCAGACCAAAGACGCCCTCGACGCCCATGTACGGGAGATCGTGCAGTGGCACTTCAACCCCGAGACCGGCACGCCCTTCTGGCTGGATTTCGCCACAAAACTCAACTGGGATCCGCGCAAGGACGTGCGGACGTACGAGGACCTCGACCGCTTCGGCTTTTTCGAAGACGAGTGGCTCCGTGGCGGCCCGGTGCGGCGCTGGGTCCCGAAGGCGTACGCGAACAAGCCGATTTACACGTTCGAGACAGGCGGGTCGACGGGCGTCCCGAAGTCACGCATCAACATCGACGACTTCCGCATCGACTACGAGATGTTCAGTGACACCCTGCCTGACGAACACTTTCCGAAGGGCTCGGACTGGCTGATGGTCGGGCCCTCCGGCCCCCGGCGTCTCCGACTGGCGGTCGAACATCTCGCGCAGCACCGCGGTGGCATCAGTTTCTGCGTGGACCTCGACCCACGCTGGGTCATCAAGCTGGTCAAGAGCCGGCAGATGGAACAGGTCGAAGCCTACAAGCGGCACGTCATCGATCAGGCGCTGACGCTGCTCAAAGCGCACGACAACATCAAGTGCATGTTCATCACGCCGAAGCTGCTGGAAGCGCTCGCGGAGCGAATCTCACTCAAGAAGGCCGGCATCACAGGCATCTTCTGTGGCGGGACCGAAATGACGCCGCAGTTCCATCGCTGGGTGCGTGAGGAAGTGCTCGACGGCGTCTTCTTCGCACCGACCTACGGCAACACGCTCATGGGTCTCGCGGTCGGCAAGCCGTTCGACCCGGCCGACAATCACGCGATCATCTACTACCCGCCGATCCCGCGCGCGGTGCTCGAGGTCGTGGATCCGGAACACCCGACCAGAGTCGTGCCTTACGGCAAAACCGGCCGCGTGCGCCTCACCACGCTCACCAAGGAATTCTTCATCCCGCGCTTCCTCGAACGCGACGAAGCCGAGCGTGAGCCCCCGTGCGACACCTATCCCTGGGACGGCGTGCGGAACGTGAGACCGTTCAAGAAACTCGGCACGTCGGTCACAGAAGGCGTTTACTAACGGGGTCCAGGAGTTCAGGAGTCCAGGAGTCCGGAATTCGGGGACCTTTGGACCTTTGGACCCCTGGACCACTGAACCCCTGGACTACACCGCAGCCGCAAGCCTCTCGATGTCCGCGTCGTCGTTGTAGACCTGGGCGGAGACGCGGACCCACACCCGGCCGGCGCGAGCGTGGACCTGCACCTCGATGTTGTGTTCAAAAAGCAGGCGGTCGCGCAAGGCGACGGCCTCGGGTTTGGTCGTGCCGCACCGTGCCGGTGTCATCACGCTGACCATGCAGCCGACGACAGATTCGTCGATGGCGAGCGGCGTGGACCAGCGGTCCGTCAGATACCGCGCGGCGCGCCACGCGAGATCGTGGTTGTAGCGAAGCACAGCCTCGAATCCCAACGCCTGCAGGAACCGGATGCCATCTGGCGCGGTCAGCCACGGCGTGGGGTCGCGTGTGCCGACCCAGTCAAATTCCCGCGTAAAGCCGGTGCCGTAGCCCCACGAGATGACCGGTGGATGCATCATCGGCTGATGTTCGGGCTTCGCAACCAGAAAGGCACTGCTGCGCGGCGC
>Ga0222713_10000174_pt1 | contig 69807 bp, 36 predicted proteins | sample C33_649DmetaG_FD_165061 | JGI IMG/M metagenome (GOLD analysis project Ga0222713, IMG submission 165061) | Estuarine water microbial communities from San Francisco Bay, California, United States - C33_649D | ecosystem: Environmental > Aquatic > Marine > Unclassified | place: USA: California...
AGTAGTTTCTGCTTGTGTAGTTGGTTCTGGTTCTGCTGCTGGTATCGGATTCGATTCAGCTGTATCAGCTTCAGCAACAAACGTAGCTACTGCTTCATTGAAGACTGTAGCTGTTCCAGTTGGAGTTGGTGGTTTATTGAATGCTGATGTAGAAGCAGTAAAATCTTTCACTTTAAGTGGAACTGGTATTACTGAAGTTTACAACGCTTTCACAGTTTATGATGGTACTAACGTAATATTCTATGTTAAGCATGGTGGTGGTGCAACAGTATCTGCAACTGTAGATTTCTCTGTACAACCAGTAGAATACAACAGAGGTGATTTCGAAGACCAATCAGCAAATGGTACAAACATTACTGCATTGGATATTCCTGAAATCGATCTTGAATTAAAATCAGAGGCTATCGTTGCTAAGACTCGTAAGTTGAAAGCAGTTTGGACTCCTGAATTAGCGCAAGACCTTAACGCTTACCATTCAATTGATGCTGAAGCTGAATTAACTTCTATGTTATCTGATTATATCTCTTTAGAGATTGATTTAGAAATCTTAGATATGTTAAAAGCTAACGCTTTAACAACTGAATATTGGTCAGCAACAATTGGTGAAGAATACAATGGTTCAACTTGGGCTGCTGGTACTAACACATTAGCTTACCAAAAGAACACATGGTATCAAACATTAGGTGTTAAATTGAACAAAGTTTCTAACAAGATTCATCAATTAACATTAAGAGGTGGTGCTAACTTCATCGTTGCATCTCCTGATGTTTGTACTATCTTAGAATCAATTCCTGGATTCGTTGTAAATGCAGATAAAGACGCAATGCAGTTCGCTGCTGGTGTTACTGCAGTTGGTTCAATGAGCAATAGATACACAGTTTACAAAAACCCTTACATGACTTCTAACGAAATCTTGATGGGTTATAGAGGAAATAACTTCCTTGAGACTGGTGCTGTTTACGCTCCTTATGTACCATTGATTATGACTCCATTAGTGTATGACCCACAAAACTTTACTCCACGTAGAGGTGTGATGACTCGTTACGCTAAGAAAATGGTTCGTCCTGAGTACTATGGTAAGATTTATGTTAAAGATTTAGCATCTATCTAATCTAAAGTAATTCTTAGATAATAAAATTGGGAGGTGAGAAATCATCTCCCTTTTTTATGCTATTTTTATTTTTACCCCTTTCTAACTATTTTATATTTATAAGAGTAAACACACTAAATATATGGCAGCCGGAAAATATAATTTTGTAATAGAACAGGGAGCAACTCTAAATTTAAATGTTCAATGGAATGATGAAAATGATGACCCTATAAGTTTAGAAGGTTGTCACGCTAGAATGCAAATTCGTCCTGAAATACAATCAAACACAGCAGTACTTTCATTAACATCATCTTATTTTGATAGTTGTGGTACTGGATTAAATTTAAGTGGTAGTGATGGAATTACTCCTGTACAATCGGGTTCTATTGGTATTATAATATCAGCACAATCATCATCTATGTTGGATTTTGGAGATGCGTACTATGATTTGGAAATTGTTAATGGATGTGAAGTTACAAGGTTATTAGAAGGAAAGGTAAAGTTATCTAAAAACGTAACTAGATAATATGAAAGTAACAGTATCGCAAGATTTATCAACAGTAATAGTAAGTGCATCAGGCCCAAAAGGACCTAAAGGTGAAAAGGGTGACCCACATGGTACATCGGGAACATCTGGCACAAGCGGCACATCCGGAACAACAGGCACATCTGGTTCAAGCGGAATATCAGGCACAAATGGTTCATCAGGTTCAAGTGGCTCAAGTGGTGGTAGAGGTCCATCTGGCACAAGCGGAACACGTGGTACATCTGGGTCATCTGGAACAAGCGCAACTAGCGGAACTAGCGGCACATCTGGAATAAATGGCACATCTGGTTCATCTGGTACATCCGGCTCGTCTGGTACAAGCGGAAGTAGTGGGAGTAGTGGAACTAGTGGCAGTAGTGGTAGTTCGGGTGTAGATGGTACAAATGGTACTGGTGGTAGTTCTGGTTCATCTGGAACTAGCGGCACATCTGGAACTAGCGGCACATCTGGAACTAGCGGCACATCTGGAACTAGTGGTACAAGCGGTATCAATGGTTTAGAAGGTTATTTAGCAAAATGGATTTACGATGAAGATACTAATGAAAGTGACCCTGGTACAGGTAAATTTAGATTAAATGGTTCTTGGAATAATCCATCAATATCAAAAATTATAATTGATAATATATCACATGAACCAGCGGCTATAAATTTTATAGATGTATTAGATTCTCTTAATATCAATAGTATAATTAAAATTGTAAATGTTTTAGATGATACAATTTATAAATTATTTAGAGTAACTGTTTCTTTGCCCGATGAGAGTGGGTATGAGGTTTTTGAAGTAGATGAATTATCATCAAACGGATTAGCATCAAATGGTGATGTTTTTGCAATTACACTTCAAGGTGGTAATGGTTCTTCTGGTACTTCTGGATTATTGCAATTGACATGGAACTCTCCATCGGTAAGAGATAATGGTATCATTACTTTAAATGCAACTTCTCCAAATGCAGTAGTAGAGCATGCTTTAACATTTGATGGTAGTTTACTACAATTAACAGGTTCATTTGTTATTAATGGTATTGATTATACAAACCTTAGTAGTTCAAATTCTACAACACATACTAATTTTAGTTCATCAAACGCAACTACTTTTACAAATTTAAGTTCATCTAATTCAACTACATTCACAAATTATAGTAGTTCGGTTAGTGGAAGTATGAGTTTTTATAGTCAATCATTTGCTAATACACATAATGTTTTTACACAATCTCAAATTGAAATAAATTTAGGTATTAGTGAAGTAAGTGGAGCATTAAATAGATTTACATCATCATTATTAGGACAAGTAAATACTATTTCAATATTTACAGCTTCTGTTAATTTTACAACACAATCTCTAAATACTCAAACAGGTTCACAAGAATTAACTAATTTAAGAATATCTTCTGTAACGGGTTCGATTAACACAACCACATCTTCTTTTGATTCAGTATTTTTAGGAATTAGTTCTGTTACGGGAGCAATCAACACTACTACTTCATCTTTTGATAATGTGTTTTTAGGAATCAGTTCTGTGACTGGTGCAATCAATACAACTACATCTTCATTTGATAATGTGTTTTTAAGAATCAGTTCAACAACAGGTTCAATCAATACAACTACTTCATCATTTGATAATGTGTTTTTAGGAATCAGTTCTGTGACTGGTGCAATCAATACAACTACTTCATCTTTTGATAATGTGTTTTTAGGAATCAGTTCTGTGACAGGGGCAATGAATACAACTACATCTTCGTTTAATTCTGAATTTATAAAAATTGGATTAACTACAAGTTCAATTCATTACACAACCGAATCATTAAATTATACGAGCGGAGCACTTAATACACAAACTGGTTCTCAAAACTTAATTAATTATAATACATCGGTTTGGACAGGTTCGGTAAGATATGAATTAAATGATTTAGAAGCATATACATCTTCATTAAAAGCCGCTATTGTATTAAATGGTACAAATGTAACAATTGTAGGTGAATTAACCGCATCAAAAATTTATACAGAATTTATTAGTTCATCGGTATTGTTTGTAACAGGTTCTAATAAAATTGGTGATGAAACAACTGATAAGCATGAATTTACTGGTTCGGTAAATATTAAAGATACGTTGTTCTTAGCAGGAGAACCTTTAGGAAATGGCGAAATAAATGCATTTACCGCATCTCAAATAAACAATGATATTAGAAACTTATATGTGACTGGTGCATTGAATTCATTTACATCATCTCAAATTGGAAAAGATTTTACACTTTCGATTGTAACATCTTCAATTGATGCACATATTCTAAAGCAAGCTACCCAAACGGGTTCACAGGATTTAGTTAATTTAGCAATAAGTTCAACAACAGGTTCAATAAACACAACTACATCATCTTTTGATTTAGTATTTAGGGGTATTAGTTCTGTGACTGGGGCTATGAATATACAAAGTAGCTCACAAGATAATTTGAATTATAATTTATCTATTTTAACTTCTTCAATTGATGCACATATTCTAAAGCAAGCAACTCAAACGGGTTCGCAAGATTTAGTTAATTTACGAATTAGTTCAACTACCGGTTCAATCAATACTACAACTTCATCTTTTGATTTAGTATTTATAGGTATTAGTTCTGTAACTGGGGCAATAAATACAACTACATCTTCGTTTGACAATGTATTTTTAAGAATCAGCTCAACCACTGGTTCAATTAACACAACCACATCATCATTTGATTTAGTATTTAGAGGTATCAGTTCTGTAACTGGAGCAATTAATACAACCACTTCATCCTTTGATGCGGTGTTTGCTGGTATTAGTTCTGTAACTGGAGCAATGAACACAACTACATCTTCATTTAACTCTGAATTTGTAAAAATTGGATTAACAACATCTTCCATACATTTTACAACACAATCGCTTAATACACAAACGGGTTCACAAAATCAAATAAATTTAGGTATATCGATAGTAACTGGTTCTATAAATTTAGCAACATCATCTATAAATTTCACTACGGGAGCATTGAATATATTTAGTGGTTCGACTAGGATAGAATTAAATAGTATTGAATCATATACAGCATCATTAAAATCAGTAGGATTAGTAAGTGGTTCTCAGCAAATATTAGATTATAATTTATTTGCATTAACTGCATCTAATAATACTTTCTATGGTGAAAATAGATTTGAAAATAAAGTTACACATACAAATGGTTATATAGTTTTGACACAAGTTTCACAAAGTTTGAATTTCGTAGATGATGCAGCAGCTGCATTGGGTGGAGTTCCTTTAGGTGGCTTATATAGAAATGGAAACTTTATAGCAATAAGAATAGTATAATATGGGAATGCAATTATCAGGTTCATTAAATTTAACTGGTTCTTTTAATATGACCGGTTCGTTAAGAATAAGCGGAAGTGTTGATGATATTAAATACATTGATTTTGACCAAATTGGTAATACCTCAGCTGTGGGTAGATTGGGATACGATGATGGTGAAGGTACTTTAACAATTGGGTTGAGTGGAGGTAATGTAGATTTACCAATTGGTGTAATAAATTTTGAAACTTGTTTTAATCAAGATTCTTCTTCAATATCAAAAGGACAAGCAGTAAGAGTAACTGGAGCACAAGGTAATAGGGTAGCGGTTAAAAAAGCACATGCAATAGATGATGATGGTTCTGCTGAAATATTAGGCTTAGCAGCTGAAACAATTGAAGTTGGTGTAGAAGGTAAAATTATAACATCTGGACCACTTAAAGGTGTAAACACATCGACATACGTAGAAGGACAGAAAGTTTATCTTTCAACAACACCGGGTGCAATTACGGTGGAAAAACCACAAGCGCCGGTTCATATGGTTTGGTTAGGTGTGATTCAAAGAGTTCATGCTACAATTGGTATTATTAATATTAAGGTACAAAATGGCTACGAAATTGAAGAATTGCATGATGTTAGGATAACAACCGCATCTTTAGCAGATAAACAATTGTTAGCAAGAAGTGGTAGTGTTTGGGCAAATCAAACAATAGATGAATTAGGAATTGCAACAACCGCATCATTAAACAATTATACTGGTTCTAATAATTATGTTTTGTATAGAATAATGCAAACAACCTCATCATTAAATACCCAAACGGGTTCGCAAGATTTGGTTAATTTAGGTATTTCTACATTTACTGGTTCAATAAGAAGTGAAATAGATTTAATTGAAGCATATACCGCATCGTTAAAAGGAGCAGCAATTGTATCATCTTCACAACAAATAACAAACTATTATAAGTTCGCTGAAACGGCATCAGCAAATACTTTCTATGGTATTCAAACTATAAGTGGTTCATTAAGAATAAGTGGTTCATTAAGAACAAATATAATAACTGGTGGATTGGATGTTAATGGTGGTATCACTGGTTCATTCAAAGGAAATTTAGCAGGTGTAGCGGATTATGCATCAACGATAGTGGTTGTAAATACAGGTACAACAACCGATACAACATTATACCCAACATTCACATTACAACCTGTATTGGCACAATATACATCTCTTTACTCACATGCATCTTCTTCATTCTTCTACAATGGTGTGACAAGAAGATTACACATGGAAGGATTTGTTGTTTCTGGTAGTAATAATATTGCAGAAATTAGTGGTTCATTAAATGTAAGTGGTTCAACAAACTTAACTGGTTCGGTGACGGTAAACCAAAGTAGAATTGATAATGGTTGGACAGCATATACACCGGAATGGACAGCAGCATCTGTAAACCCTGTAATTAACAACGGAACAATCGAAGGTTACTACAAAGTAATTGGTAAGACTTGTTTCGTAAGAGGTAATATTGCCATGGGAAGTACAACAACATTTGGTACTGGTGAGTGGTATGTATCAATGCCATTTACCGCATCGCATGCAGACGCTATCTTAATGAATGCAACTTTATTAGATAATGGCACTGCTTGGTATAACGCTACAATGGTAGGAGCAAGAGCAGGATTTAATCACAAAGCACCTATACAATACCAAAATACAGGTGGAACTGCTAGTGATGTAAACCCAACTCAACCATTCACTTGGACAACTAGTGATAGATTTGTTTGGAACGGAAGTTACGAAATAGCATAAAATAAGTACATAATACTAAATGGCAATTAATAAAGTATATATATCCGAAGTACCACCAATAGTACTTAAAAACCCTGGTAAAGATGGAACTAGTGGTACATCGGGTATATCTGGCACATCTGGAACTTCTGGTATTTCTATGGGTATATCATTAAGTGATTTGAAAAATGTTGTATCCCAATCAATTGATTTTAATGATTTTCAAAATAGAATAGAAGCATTATAATCTTCACCAAACACTATTCTTTTGATTCTTAATATTTATAGGTAACGATAAAATAAGTACTTATAAATGATGGAAACTTTAATATATCCTGGTTCATCTTCATTCTTTCCGGGACAAACTCCTTTTGGAATATATGATAATGATTATGCTTTTACAGAAGAAGCCCCAAAAGTAGCACTTTGGTGTGCTAGACGATTGGGATACCCAATTCAAAATGTAGAATTAATAGATGAAAACTTCTATGCATGCTTCGAAGAATCAGTATCCGAATATGGTGCTCAAGTAAACCAATTCAATATTCGTAATAATTTGGATTCTCTAAAAGGGAAGCTAAAAACTACAAATCTTACAAATAAACTTGTTCAAGGTTCAAATTTACCCACATTAATTGCAATTTCAGATGCGTATGGTACTTTAGCTGGAGTTGGTGGTAATACGGATATTAAAAAAGGATACATTGAATTACAACCAGGAAAGCAAGAATATGATTTAGATTCTTTATGGTCTGCCGTATCCGAAAGTGGAAAACGTATTGAAATTATAAAAGTATTTCAAGAACCAGTACCAGCGATTAATAGATTCTTTGACCCTTATTCAGTTTCTGGACAAGGTACATTGAATTTAATTGATGAATTTGGATTCGGTTCATATTCTCCAGCAGCACAATTTATATTGATGCCAATGTTTGAAGATATGCTAAGAATACAGGCAATTGAATTTAATGACCAATTTAGAAAATCAGCATTTACCTTTAATATTGTAAATGGTAAACTTAGAGTATTTCCAATGCCAACTTCTCAAAATGTAAATCTATATGGAAAATTATATTTTGATTATTTTGTAAAAGATGAATTTACTGAAAATTCAACTACAATCACACCATCGGTAATATCTGATTATTCAGATATACCATACAGTTTTATGGAATATAGTGGTATAAATGATGTGGGTAAGCAGTGGATTAGAAAATATACCCTTGCATTGGTAAAAGAATTATTGGGAGCTGTTAGAGAAAAATATTCAAATATACCAATACCTGGCTCTGAAGTGAGTTTGGATGGTGCTGCATTGAGAGCTGAAGCAACTACTGAAAAGGAAGCCCTAATGACTCAATTAAGAGAAACATTAGAGGAATTAAGTAGAAAAATTCAATTTGAAAACCGAAACAATGAAGCTAATCAACATCAAGAAATGTTGAGAAAAGTTCCATTGGCAATTTATATAGGATAATATGGCAAGATTTGCATTAGGTAGAGATATAAGATTCTTCGAAGGAATTTCAAGAGAATTGGTAGATGCAGTTATCGAAACGGCTGTAGTACTATATAAACTTGTCATAGAAGATAGTAAAACTAATCTTTATGGAGAATCTTTAAATAAAACATATTATCAAGGAGTAGAGTGTAGTGCAATAATTCAAAGAGATGACACTCAAGCTAATTATGAAGGATTTGGTGTAGATGCATCTCAAACTGTACAATTTCGTTTTAATAGATTTACGTTAGCAGAAAAAGAATTTTACCCAGAAGTTGGTGATATTATTTTTCATAATGAAGCTTATTTTGAAATTGATAATGTGACAGAAGACCAATTAATAGGTGGTAGAACTGAAACTGGAGATGGAGAAAAATTCTCAATTATATGTTCAACATTTATGACTAGAAGAAACGCAATACAAACTGAAATGAGAGTAATATAATGGATAACAAAGAAACAAATAGAGGTAAACAACTTTCAGTAGAAAAGCAATTCATTAAAGGCGTAAATTTAATTGATGTTGATACTACTATTGCCGATTATATGGCATCAATAGTAATACCCGATGTTGAGGAAAATGGATTGAAAGTTAAAGTTCCACTTCTTTATGGTAATGCCGAAAGATGGGCTGGTGCACGAAAGGAGGGTTATTTAAGAGACCAAAGAGGAAAAATACAAATTCCTTTAGTAATGTTTAAAAGAAATTCCATAGATAGAAATGAATCTATGAATAATTTTAGCGAACAAAATACTATTGCTACATTCCAAAGATATTCGCCTAAAAGTAAATATGAAAGGTTTTCTTTACAAAATAATGTAAAACCCTCAAAAGAATTATATAGTATAAATGTACCAAAATATGTAACTATAACGTATGAGGTAATGATTTGGACATCTTTTACAGAGCACATGAATAAAATTGTAGAAGCATTTCAATGGGCAACTGATAGATATTGGGGTAAAGATGATAGTTACAAATTTAAAGTAAAAATAGATTCATTTGACAATCAACAAGAGGTTGGACAGGGTACTGAAAGAATTATAAGAACTACATTTACTATGGTTGTAAATGCTTATTTACTTCCTGAAAGATATAATGAAAAACCAACTATTAAAAAGACTTACTCTCCTAAACGAATAATATTTAGTGTAGAAACGGATTTAAGTGGAGCTATGTTTACTCAACCATCTTTATACAACGAATATGCGCAGGTGATTGATTTTATAGGTATTAGAGGAAATCAAATGGCAATTTTTGTAAACTCATCAACAGCTAAATTAACTAATGTAAAGAAGCCAGTTTTACCACAAGAATTGGTTGGTGTGTTTGATGTTGAAACTTGGTTTAGAGTTTACATAAATGGAGATTTTATATCACCTTCTTTGTACACCTATATCTATAATGGATATACAAAAGAAATAATTTTTTCATTTGATTCGTTAGGATTTCCATTAGATACTGAAGATGAAATTGCAATAACTGGTAAATTTCAAGAACTATGAGTGTAACAATCTTAAAAAATATAATGAAACAAGTAAACGAACCAAATGAGTTTGAATTATTTTTTCATGCAGATGAACCATTCTATTGGGTTTATAAAGTTGATGGAGTGAGGGTAAAAGATTTATATAAAACAATGGTTGAGTTAAGAAGACCGACTGCAAGATTCGATGTTTTTATAAATGGATTATTTATATCTGAAAACGATTATATTTTTGACCAATTGGGTAATGATTTTTATATTAAATTTATAAAAAATAGATTTCCTGAATTTGACAGATTTGATAATCCATATATATTAAATGATGATGATGAGGTAAAAATAGAAGGAGACGTTGAAAAATTTATATAATGACCAGAAAAAAACCTAATATAAACGTACAAACAACACAATTATTGAGAGATAGACAGGCTTTCAAAGATTTTGTGCTTAAAATTAATACGGATACATTCACATATTCATATTCCCCAAATATAATTTCAGTAGAAAATCAAATATATTTTACTTTAACGTTGTTAAATAAAAAATTTGTTTTTGATATTTTAGTTGTAGATGATGTGAGAGATTACGTTGATGTATATTTATTTGGAGTAAAGCAACCTGCGGATAGATATAATGTTCAACAGGTTGATACTAATATAATTGTTACATTCACAGCTGATATTACAAGATTACCAAATGAGGTAAAAGCATCAGATTTCGAAATAAAAGGTAAAATAGCAGAAATAGTATAATGGCAAGACTGATACCTCGTAAACAAATTGAAGAACAACAGGATATAAGTGCTTCTTTAGCGATTAGAGAAAATCTATATGTTGGTAATGATATTATTAATAGCGGCTCATTATTTGTATCAAAAAGTTTCTTTTTGGGAAACGATACGGGCTCTTTAAATGAGATTACGGGTTCTGTATTCGTAACAGGTTCATTTACAGTTGATGGTTTATTTCAATTAGGTTCACAAACTTTATTTTCTGGAACAGCTTCGTTTTCATCTGAATCTGTTGATACACAAAGATACTCTGGAATTCTTGCAAAAGATTTTGGTGCTAACCAACCTACATTATATGTTTCTTCAACTGATGGTGATGATACTAACGATGGTAGAACAATTCAATATCCACTTCGTACAATTAAAAGAGCCGCTCAATTAGCATCTCCGGGGTATGATGGTAGATATGGTTTTGATACTGGTTCGGTTTCAAATGGATATGTAATTAAGGTACAGGCAGGAACGTATTTAGAGGATAATCCTGTGATACTTCCATCCAACACAACCATTTGGGGTGCTGGTTTGCGTATTACCAAAATTAACGCTAAGAATCCCTCTGAAGACCTTTTTTGGGTAAACGCTGGATGTTACATTGCCGAAGTTACTATGGGAGGATTGAGATTATATCCAGACCAAATAAATCCTGAAAAAGGATTTGCTGTGGCTTTCCAACCTGGTGCATTTATTACAACTTCACCATACGTTCAGAACTGCTCGCAGATTTCAAACCAAGAGAATTCATTCACCGAACTTTATGAAGAAATACCGCCAGGTGGTGGAGGACTTTATGTTAATGGTGATGTAATTCATCCCGATTCTCCATTGGCTTCAATGGTATTAGATGCTTATACTCAAATTTCTCCAAACGGAGTTGGGTGTTTAGTTAATGGTAGAGGTTTCATTCAGCTCGTATCTTTCTTTAATAACTTCTCATATTACGCAATTAGAGTAAACAATGGTGGACATGCTACACTAAACAACTCAAACATTTCGTTTGGTTTGTATGGTATGTATGCTAGTGGTTCTCGTTTTATTTCTGGTAGTGGTGGTAATATTGATGCAAGAAATAGAGTAAGACAAAGTTGGAGTGTGGTAGTGGATGTACTTAATAGAGGGTTGGGTGCACTTCCTGAAATAACAACTTTAAATACAGCAGAAGGCATTCGTGCAACATCTTTATCACAATATCCTCAATTATATCTTTCTGGTAGTGATATAAATTTAACACCAACTACACAAAATATTGAAGAAGTAGCTTCTGATTTTAAATTAATATCTGCTATTGTAGAAAATGGTACATCCAATTTTCCAACTCTTTTAGCAAGAAGTTCTAATAAGGGATATGGATTTGAATCTCCTTATAATATTTTAGGAGCTGAGCAAATTACATCATCAATAGCATCGGCATCTGCTGAAATTTTAACTGATATAAGTGAATCATTTGGAGCTATATTGGGTATATTTGCAAATGGTACTGGTTCTTTTAATTTTGTATCAAATACCAAAAATGCTATTAAAGCAACTGAATTAGAACCAACAGCTATTGGTATGTCTGTTTCAAATAGTATTACGGCTAGTGTTAGTTCATCATTTGAAACAGTAATATCAATTATATCTTCTGGATTAACAGCAGTTGCAAAAGTAACTTCATCAAATGAAGCAGCTATAAAAGTTTCTGGTGTAGAACAATTTACAACGGGATTATCATCATCTTTACAAACAACTAATAGTGTAAGTGCAAGTTTTAGTATAATTTACAATATTTTGGATAAAGGAACTGGTAGTGTAATTTTACCAATACCTGAAAATCATCAAAGAAATTATACAATAACAAATAATGGTAGTTCATCGTATCAATGGCAAGGTGTAGGTTCAAATCCAACAATAACATTATATAGAGGTGAAACTTACAAATTTTATGTAAGTGCATCTAGCGTAGTTGGTGGAATAAATTATCCTTTCTTTATTAGAACTAGACCTTTAAGTGGTATTAGTGAACAATTTGATTATGATAAAGGTGTAATAAATAATGGAGATTCAATTGGTAATATAACATTTACAGTACCATACGATGCTCCCAATGAATTATATTACGTTGCACAAAATACGGATAATATGACAGGTAAGTTTCATATTATTAATAATTCAGCAACTCCGTTTGGTTTTATACAAAATACATTAACATATCCACAAACAATAAGTGGTAGTGTGGAATCAACATCTAATATAGATAAATTAAATGCTTACGAACTTCTTATTGGAAACAAATCATTTATTCAAGAAGAAACAATTGAATTTGTATCATCCTCTTGGTCTGATTTTGATTATGTAGAATCAACTTGCCGTAGAGATATTGGATATTTAATAGATGCGGTAGCTAATGACCTTATATATGGTGGAAACAATAATAGTATTACCGCTGGTAGATTTTATTATGAGTATCCATCAACAGCAACTACAACACAAAAAGACCCAACCAAAACTGCAGTTAAATATGCAGCTGGAATGGCTGAAAAATTATTAAAAGGTGTAACATTCGTTGAACCAAACAATGAAAGAGATGCAGTAGCAACTGCTATACAGGCAAATAGAGAATTTATACAAACCGAAACAATAACGTTCCTTTCATCTTCTTGGAGTAACTTCTATTATAATGAAGCTAAATGTAAAAGAGATGTGGGATATATTTTAGATGCGGTAGCAACTGATGCTAGATATGGTGGTAACGAAAGGTCTGTACAAGCAGGTCAATTCTATTATTTATATCCATCATTAGCAGTTGTTGATGGTGATGGTGATTCTGAAGGTCAATTAGGACAAACATTAGATGGAGTGCGTTTCGCAGCTGGTAATACTAATAATATAATAGCTGGAATTGTACATCAAACTGCATCATTGGATGTTAGAGAATCATATAGATTATTAAGAGAAAACAAAGAATTGATTCAAAACGAAACAATTCAGTTTATTAATGTAGCATATCCTCAATTAAAATATAATCAAGACAAATGTAAGAGAGATGTTGGTTATATAATTGATGCAATATCAACTGACCTTCTTTATGGTGGAATCGAAAGAAGTGTAACTGCTGGTAAATATTATTATGAATATCCATCACAAGCTACAAAAACGCAAAAGAGAGAAACTTCTGGTGGTATAAGATATTCTAAAATTATTTCTGACTTTATTGTTCAAAATATTGTTTTAGAAACTCCACGTATTATTACTAACGATGAAAAATTATTTAAAGTAGTAAGTGGTAGTAGTAATATTACATCTTCATTTAGTGGTACTATAAATGAGCAAAATTCTATTAGTAGTTCATTTGCTATTATTGAAGGAATTATAAAAAGAGGAACTGCAGCCGTACCATCAATATTGGCACAAAATAGTGATTTGAATTGGAGTGTTGGCATTCCATTAAGCGTTACCGGTCAAACACAAATAACCAATTCATTCGTATCACCTACTGAAGCAGAAAAGTTAGGAAATGGATTTGATGTAGTTACTTCTATACTTCAAAGTAATGGAGTTGAGCCTGTATTTACATCATCTTTAAATACACAAATAAAAGTAACAAACAACGAACAAATAACAGGTTCAGTATCTAATCCTTATGCATTAACATCATCAATATCAGCATCATTTGGATATGTTGTTGAAATTATAAGTGGTGGATTATCTAAATTAGACCCAATTGTTTCTAATGTATCTGCAAGTATTAAAGTAACAGCAACTCCACAATTTACAAGTGGTGTAGTTGGTACAAATGCACAAACCTCAAGTGTTAGTTCTTCTTTCGGAAGTATTATAAATGTGATTGTTAGTGGAACTGCTGCATTACCATCATTGGTACAAAATACAAATGCAAATAGAAAGGTAACAACAACTACACAATTCATATCAGCATCTTATAGTGGTAGTTTGGAAGATATAGAATTTGTTTCACAATCTATTTCTAAAGTAACTCAAATAGTTGAAACTGGAAATGTAGACCTTTTTGGAAAAACAAATTATTCAGCAAGTATTACTGCTAGAGTTGGGGTGTACGAAATATTAAAACAAAACATTCCATTTATACAAAACGAAACTATTGCATATCTAAGTTCTTCTTGGGCTGGATTCCAATATGATGAAGTTAAGTGTAAGAGAGATATTGGATTGATTGTTAGTGGAGCAGCGGAAGACCTTTTATTTGGTGCTAATTCGGCATCAATTGTAAACGGACAATTCTACTATGAATACCCATCACAAGCAACTATTGCAAATGATGGTGATACTGGTGGACAGTTAAATCAAACTTTAGATGGTATAAACTACGCAAGTAGATTAGCACAAAAGGTAATTCAAAATGTCGTATTTAATTTACCATCAACTGAAGTATCTGCTTCAAACGCTTTATTATTTAATAACAAAGAGTTTATCCAAAATGAAACAATCGCATACCTAAGTTCTTCTTGGGGTGGTTTTGATTATAACGAAACAACTTGTAAGAGAGATGTTGGATATATTATTGATGCGGTTAGAACTGATTTGGTATATGGTGGTAATGAGAGAAGTAGACAGGCTGGTTTATATTATTTCTTATATCCATCTCAAGCTACTGGTTCTCAATTATTGCAAACAACAGATGGTATTAAATATGCATCGCATATCTCACAAAAGATAGTTAGTGGTTCGATATTCCAATCTGCTGATTCTGATAAATTGGAAGTAAGTAGATTGATGAGAGTGAACAAAGGACTTATCGCTGATGAGGTTGTTGAGTATGTATCATCTTCTTGGAGTGAGGTATCATATAACGAAGATAAGTGTAAGAGAGATGTGGGGTATATTATTGATGCAGTAAGAACTGACTTGGTATATGGTGGTAACGAAAGAACATCTATTGCGGGTGAATTCTATTATCGATTCCCATCATCAGCAACCGTTGGAGGAGAACCTTCAGCAACTCAACAATTAGACCCAACTGTAACTGGTGTTGAGTATGCAAATCGTTTAGCACAAAATATAGTTCAAAATAAAGTATTAGTTAATCCATCTGCGGAAGTATTAGCAGCAGCTGAATTAGTAAGAACTAATAGAACATTCTTACAACAAAACGTAATACAATTTATTTCTCAAAACTATCCTAATTTAGATTACATAGTTTCTAAATGTTTCAGAGATGTTGGATTTATTACCGATGGAGCTGTAACCGATTTAGTATATGGTGGTAATGAGAGAAGTATAAACTCTGGTAGATTCTACTTTAAGTTTGCTAACAAAGCAACTGGTGACCAATTAGTTGAAACTGTAGCTGGTATTAACTTTGCTAAAGATTTGGCTAAGTTAGTAGCAATTGGTGGAAAGGCTGTTGAAGATGGATATGATAACGTTGCTAAAATAATAGCAAGTGGAAGTTCATCTGCACCTGCTTTAGTAACAAATACTGAAAACGCAATTAGAAAGACAGTTGAGCAACAATTTACATCAAGTCAAAGTGTTCAATCATCTGATAAGCAATTAGTATCAGCATCATTTGCGAATGTAATTACTATAATTTCAAATGGTACTGGTTCTATACCAACAATTGTAGAGAGTTCTAATAGAGGTATATTAGTAACAATTGGTTCACATCAAATAACATCATCAATAACTCCATCTTTAGCAGATATTAATAAAGTTGAAAGTGGATTTAATATTGTTACTAGCATAATAGAAAATGGTACAGGTTCATTACCTACATTAGTTAAGAACACTCAAAATGGTATTAAGAGAACTGATTCAATTCAATTTACTTCAACTGCATCTATTTCTAATACAATTATTTCAAGCTCCAATACAGCATTTGATAATGTATTATTAATTGTATCTGACGGAACTGGTTCAACTCCAACTTTGGTTAAAAATACTTCTAATTTAGTTAAGGTAACAAACTCTACTCAATATATCGGAACTACTACTGTTTCTTCATCTATAATAAATGGTATCACTGGTAGTTTTAATACTATTATAACGATATTAGAAAATGGTATAGGTACTTTACCAAATGTAGTTGATAATACAATATCAGGTATTAAAGTAACAAACACTGCTCAATTTATATCTGCATCTGCTACTCAACTTGAAAGTAATTTAATATCGCAATCTATATCAATAGTAACTGATATTATAGCAAATGGTGTGGGTTCTACATTAGCATATTTACCAACATCATCTTATACAGCTTCCGTTAGTGATTTAAATAGATGGAAGGCTTATAATTTATTAAAAGCAAACATTCAGTTTATACAGGATGAAACTATTGCATATTTAAGTTCTTCTTGGAGCACTGCTTCTTATAATGAGGAAAAATGTAGAAGGGATGTTGGGTTGATTATTAGTGGAGCAGTTGAAGATTTGGTGTTTAATAGTAATTCCGCATCATTAGTAAATGGAAAGTTCTATTATGATTATCCATCGCAAGCACAAGGTGCACAATTAAATCAAACTTTAGATGGTGTATTCTACGCATCTAAATTAGCACAAAAGATTGTAAAAGGTGATGTGTTCAATTACCCATCTGCTCAATCAAATACTGCGTATGATTTATTGGTAAACAATAAGCAATTAATACAAAACGAAACGATTGCTTACATTAGTTCTTCTTGGAGTACTCATCAATATAATGAAACAACTTGTAAGAGAGATGTTGGATATATTATTGATGCAGTAGCAACCGATGTTAAATGGGGTGGTAATGAAAGAAGTGTAAAAGCTGGAGAATTCTATTACTTATATCCATCCGAAGCAACAGGTTCACAAATAGAAGAAACTGTTACTGGTATAACCTATGTTAGAAACTTAGCAGATAGATTATTAAGAAATCTAACACTACAATCGGTTTCTCAAAATAAATTACAAGCTAAACAACTTATTTTCAATAACAAAGAGTTTATACAAAACGAAGTTATTGAGTATGTATCGGCTAGTTGGAACGGATTCTTATACAACGAAGATACTTGTAAGAGAGATGTAGGATTCATTTTAGATGCAGTGGCTACTGATGTGGTCTATGGTGGAAATGAGAGAGCCTTAGAAGCTGGAAGGTATTATTACTTATATCCATCCGAAGCAACTACAACTCAATTAGGTCCAACCCTGAGCGGTATTAGACATGCAAAGGGAATGTTAGAACAAATATTGAAAAATTCAGTATTTGGATTAGCATCTAATTCGGCACAAACGGCTTACAATTTATTATTAGAGAATAAGCAATTAATACAAAACGAAACGATAGCATTTGTAAGTTCTTCTTGGAGTATGTTCAATTACAACGAAGCAAGTTGTAGTAGAGATACTGGATACATCGTAGATGCGGTAGCAACTGATATACTTTATGGTGGAAACGAAAGAGTAAGAGAAGCTGGTGAATACTACTATCTATATCCATCGTTAGCAACGGTTGATGGTGATGGAGATGCGGCTGGACAATTGGGACAAACTTTAGATGGTGTAAATTACGCTAAAGGAATTTCTAAAAAGATAGTATCAAACATCTTATTACAATCAGCAAGTATTTCCGAATTAACTGGTTGGAGTTTATTAAGACAAAATAAACCATTGATTCAAAAAGAAACTATTGCTTACCTAAGTTCTTCTTGGACTGGAGTTGATGGTTTCTATTATAACGAAGCAAGTTGTAGTAGAGATGTTGCGTACATCATTGATAATGTAGCAACTGATTTATTATATGGTGGAAATGAAAGAAGTTCTAAAGCTGGTGAATACTATTTCTTATATCCGTCAAAAGCAACGGTTGGTGGAGTTCCATCGGTTAATGCACAATTAGAACAAACTGTACAAGGTATCAGATTTGCAGCAGGAACTGCACAAAATGTAATATCAAATACAATATTAGAACAGCCTACTCAATTCGTATCATCTTCAGTAAGTTTATTAAGAAGTAATAGAGGATTCATCCAAAATGAAACTATACAATACATAGATGCATTCTTCCCTAGCTTAGTTTACAATAGAGAAAAGTGTAGAAGGGATGTTGGATATATTGTTGATAATGTATCTACTGATTTATGGTATGGTGGAAATGAAAGAAGCATTATAGCTGGTGATTACTATTATCGTTATCCATCTTTAGCAACTAAGCAAGAGCAAGTAAGAGAAACTGTGGCAGGTGTTGAATACGCAAAAGCAGTATCAAAGGCAATTGTACAAAATGTATTATTACAAACTCCATCTTTAGTTTTAAATACTGATGGTAATATTAAAGTGGGTAGTGTAGCACAAATAACATCATCGTTATCAGCTACAAATACTGAAGTATCAAATATTAGTTCATCGTTCTCAACCGTAACAAAAATTATTGAAGGTGGTTTGAGTGTGTTACCAACAATTACTTCTAACAACGAAGGTTTAATTAAGGTAACAAATGAAACTCAAATAACATCATCAATATCAGCATCATCTGCTGAAGTTGGTGTTGTAACGGCATCATTTGGATTGATTAGAGATATAATATATTGGGGTTCTGCTTCATTACCTGATTCATTAGCTAATAACTTCCAATATGGATTTAATAATAGTGTACCAACATTATTGCGTATTTCTTCATTCACTCAAACATTAGGAAGTGGTGTATATAATGCACAAACATCAAGCGTAAGTTCTTCATTTGGTAATGTAATTAATGTTATCAACAATGGAACGGCTTCATTACCAACATTGGAAGCTAATACATCGGCAAGTGTAAGTGTAAGTGGTATTACTACATTCAAATCAACAACATCTGGTTCTGAATATCAAAAAAGTAGAATTGGAAACTTATTTGGTGTTGTTATGAATATAGTTGAAGGTGGTAGAAGTTCTATACCTACATTATTATCAAATACATCGTCTAGTATTAAAGTAACAAATACTCCACAAATTATTAGTGGTAGTGGTAGTGATAGATTGCAAGCAAGATTAGTATCATCATCATTTGGTATTGTAATAGACTCATTATTAAATAATGGTACTAGTTCAATTGCTTATGTTGGACCAACTGGAATTAATACAAATGCAAAAATAACATCTGCATATAATTTGTTATTAAATAACCAACAAATGATTATAGATGAAACCATAACTTATATGAGTTCATCTTGGAGTAATTTTGTTTATTCTCAATCATTATGTGAGAGAGATTTAGGGTTGATTATTAGTGGAGCAGCATTTGATTTATTATGGGGTGGTAATTCCGCATCATTAGTAAATGGTAAATACTATTTCGAATCCGCATCTCAAGCAACTACTACACAATTAGACCAAACAATTACTGCTATCCGATATGCTGGTGGAATTATTGAAAAGGTTGTTAGAAATACACCATTAGTACATATTTCAGCATCATTAGAAACATCGGCATCATATACATCATTGATTAAAAACAAAGGATTTATACAATCTGAATCAATATCTTATGTAAATTCTTCTTGGGAAGGATTTGAGTACAATGAAGCAAGTTGCAGTAGAGATATTGGTTATATTGTAGATGCGGTAGCAACTGACTTGTTATATGGTGGTAACGAAAGAAGTATTATAGCTGGTAGATACTATTATGATTTCCCATCTGAAGCTACTTCAACACAATTAGAACCAACATTGACCGGTGTAAGATTCGCTAAAGGAACTTCTATGAACGTAGTTGTTAATAAGCAATTCTTCTCACCAAATGCAAACAACCAAACGGCTTACAATTTAATTAAAGATAATAAAGAGTTTGTTCAGGAAGAAACTGTGGCATTTGTAAACGCTAAGTACCCTGAATTGGATTACATTGAAGATAAGTGTAAGAGAGATGTGGGTTATATTGTAGATGCAGTAGCAACTGACTTATTATATGGTGGAAACGAAAGAAGTAACAAAGCTGGTGAGTTCTATTACTTATATCCTTCATTAGCAACTGAAAATGAGCAAGTAATTGAAACAACAACTGCAGTAGATTATGCTAGAAGATTAACACAAAATGTTATCAATAGTATAGCAATAGAAACTCCGCAAATTGTTCTTAATACTACAAATAATATTAAGGTAACAAACACACCTCAATATGTTAGTTCATCATTTAGTGGAAGTGCATACGAAGCGGGATTAATATCAGCATCTATTTCAATCGTAACAAATATTGTAGCAAATGGAACTGGTTCTGTTGGAACTCCTGTAAATTATACAACTCCATCAACTGCATCGAATGTTTGGTATGCATACAATTTATTGAAAGAAAATATTCCATTCATCCAAAGTGAAACGATTGCTTATATTAGTTCTTCTTGGAGTACTGCTTCTTATAATGAGGCAAGTTGTAGTAGAGATGTAGCATTAATTGTAAGTGGAGCAGCTGAAGATATGTTATTTGGTGTAGATTCTGCATCAATTGTGAATGGTAAGTTCTACTATGAATATCCATCTGAAGCAACTGGTTCTCAATTAAACTATACATTGGATGGATTGTTCTACGCAAGTAGACTAGCACAAAAAGTTCTTCAAAACGTAGAATTCGTAACAGCATCTTTATTAGTATCTGCATCTTACGCATTGATAAGAAATAATAAATTATTCATACAATCAGAATCCGTAGAATATGTTGATTCTTCTTGGGTTGGATTGGATTACAATAAAGAAAAATGTAGAAGGGATGTTGGTCATTTAATTGACGCAGTTTCAACTGATTTATTGTATGGTGGAAATGAAAGAAGTGCAATAGCTGGAGAATACTATTTCAAATATCCATCAGAAGCTACAACAGGTTCTCAATTAGACCCAACGGTGGATGCAATTGATTACGCAGCTGGAGTAGCAAGTAAAGTAATACAAAGTTTAACATTTGTAACGGCTTCACAAATCATATCAGCATCGGTTGGATTGTTGAGAGGAAATAGAAACTTCATTCAGGAAGAAACAATGGCATACTTAACTGCTAGTTGGAGTACTTTTGAATATGATAAAGTTAAATGTAGACGTGATGTAGGATATGTTATTGATGGTGTAGCAACTGATTTACTATATGGTGGAAACGAAAGAAGTGTGATGAGTGGGGAGTTCTATTATAGATACCCATCTAAAGCAGTATTGTTGGGTGATGGTGATGGAGCTGGACAATTAAAACAAACTGTTGATGGTATAAACTACGCAAGTAGAGTAGCACAAAAAGTTGTCAAAAATACTGTATTCCAAAATGCATCATCAGCAGCTTCTGCATCATTTGATTTATTAAGAAAAAATAAATCATTTATAGCAGGAGAGGTAATTGAATATGTATCTTCATCTTGGAGTACTGTTTATTACAATCAAGCTTCTTGTTCGCGTGATGTGGGATATTTAATAGATGCAGCAGCAACAGATGTACTTTATGGTGGTAAGGAACGAAGTGTAATAGCAGGTAATTTCTATTATCTATTCCCATCAAAAGCAACTGTGGCTGGTGTTCCATCTGAAGCAAATCAATTAGACCCAACAATTACGGGTGTGAGATATGCTGGAAGATTAGCAACTAAAGTTGTAGTTAATCCAAAATTTGTGGAAGCTTCTGGTTCTGCTATTGGTGGCAGTAGATTATTAAAATTAAATAAATCTCTAATCCAAAAAGAAACTATAACATTCTTAAGTTCTTCTTGGAGTACATTGGTTTACAACGAAGCAAGTTGTTCTCGTGACGTAGGATTTATTATAGATGCGGTAAGAACTGACTTAGTTTATGGTGGTAATGAAAGAAGTATTGAAGCAGGCTCGTACTACTACAAAATTCCTTCAGTAGCAATTAAAGAATCTTATACTGATAATGGTACATTTGGACAGAAAAAACAAACTGTTGATGGTGTAAATTACGCAGGTGGTATTTCCGAAAAGATTGTAGCACAAACTCAATTAGTAAGACCTGGTACAAAACGAATTGAAGCTACTAATAGATTAAGAGGAGCTAAGGAAGAATTAAAACAAAGAGCAATTGGATACACCAATGGGGCATTCCCTTATTTGGTTTACAATGAAGCAAGTTGTTCGCGTGATACTGGTTTGATTGTGGATGCTTGTTGCACTGATTTATTCTATGGTGGAAACGAAAGAGCAATCGCAGCAGCATCATCATATTATACAGGACAATACGGAAATGCGGATGAGGTAATATTTAAACAAAGACTAGAAACTCTTGAAACTAATAGATATTTAAGAACTAGAGCAGAGTTTATAGCAGCTGGTGCTCCTGTTGAAGCATTTGGTTCTCTAATTGTGGCAACTGGTATTGACTACTCTTATAATGGTAGTGGTGTGACATTTAAAGCACTTCCTCCAAATCAGGGTGGTAGTGGTGTGGCAAATCCAATTTATGAGATTACCGAATTAGGAGGAGGTAGAATATTCTTTACTTCTGGTAACCAAGATGGTGACTTTAGAATTGGAACTGGATTGAGTATTAATCAGGCAACTGGTACTCTTGTGGGTAGAACATTTAGTAAATCTCTATTCTCATTAGTAACTCCGTTCTCATTAGCACTTCAAATATAAAAAGAAAATAAAAGATAAAATAAAATGGCAGAAGTTTTTGTACCACTAAATCGATTCCAGTCAGTTGTAACAAATCTGACTGGTGAAGAAGATGAAATATATGTTACACCGACTGGTGTATCATCAATTGTGCTATCAGCTCAAATTACAAATAATAGTTTTTCAACACAACCTGTAACTATTTTTGTAACATCTAATAGAGAATTACCTGTACCTTCCTTTGAAGGACTTTATATTAGTTCATCTTTTTATACTGGTTCTACATCTTTAGAAAATCTTAGTGGAAGTTTTGATAGTGCATCTGCCCTTCTTAATTTGAATAGACAGTTTATTCGTAAAGAAGTAGCAGCATATACATCATTTCAAAATAATTTGCAAGAAACTCCATTTACGTTTGTATCTTCTCGTTTTGAAGATTATGCATTAGGAGCAACTGATGCAATTACATACGATATAGCAAATTCAAAAACAATTAGAACAGACAAAGAGGCAAGAAATTATTTTACAAAAAATGGTATCAATATTATAAAAACTTCTTATGATGAAGAATATTCATCATCTTTATTTGCTTTAGATTATGTTGGAAAATTAGCAGGGCAAATTATAAAAAACCAATCGGTAACAGGTTCAGCTGAAATTGGTAGATTCTATCAAACATCAGTAACTCAATCATTTGATTCAACTTATGCAATAAGCGGTTCTGCATGGAGTGGTTCTAACTACGTTATAACGGAATTGCTGAATGTTATCAGAGATACAATAGAAAATCCTAATTTAGTAGCACAAAGGGCCGTAAAATTAGTAACAAATGTAACTATACCATCTGCTGATTCACTTTCACCAGTTGTAAGTGGTAAATTGGTGTTAGAGGAAGGATATGGTTTCATCGTTTCGGGTTCAACGGAATTAAGTGTGATTCTTTCTTTGCTTGAAAGTGCAAATGAATAACGATATTATCATTGGGTAATATTTATAAGGGATTCATTATTTTTATAAAAAAGCTGGAAAGTAAAGAATGGCAATAAGTAATCTATTAACGGGAAGGGTAAGGGTAGTTTCACCTAAAAATGTAACATCAGACAGGTATCAATTTCTTGATTTATCTCAAGCTGAACCAAATTTAGGTGTTCCTAATTTCAGTGCTTCATTGTCTGGGTCCCCAGCTATCGTAGTATCGGATGACCAAGGCAACAGAGGATTTGTAAGAAGCCTTGATTTAGAGAGAGTAACTGGACAATTTACAGGCTCATTTACAGGTAGTGCTACCGATTTAAGTGGTAGTTTTTCTGGTTCGTTCACTGGTTCATTTATAGGAGATGGTTCTCGATTAGTTAATCTTCCTGAAGTAACTAGAATAGCAAGTGGTTCTGCAACAGCCTCAATATCTCCAAATTTTGGATTTCAAATAAATGTAGATACAACTATTACTGAAAATCTTTATGTATCTAAATCAATTTATGCTGAACAATTAATTGTTTCTTACATATCATCATCTATAATTTATTCATCTGGTTCAAATGTATTTGGTGATTCTGAAAATGATTCACAGCAATTTACTGGTTCGGTTGAGGTAAGGGATAGATTAAATGCTTATGTAATTTCTGGTTCAACCATAGCTGGTAATTTAACTGGTTCATTTATTGGATTAGCAGAAGCTACGGGTTCATTTAGTGGTTCTTTAATAGGAAGAAGTGATACATTTGGTACATTTACTGGTTCTGCTGAAGCAACGGGTTCATTTAGTGGGTCTTTTATTGGTACGGCTGATTTATTCGGAACATTTACAGGTTCTGCAGAACTGACTGGTTCGTTTAGTGGTTCATTTACAGGTTCTTTCTTTGGAGATGGTAGAAATTTATTTAACTTACCAGAAGCAACAAAATTAGCAACTGGTTCTGTTACGGCATCTGTAACACCTGAATTTGGATTTAAAGTATTATCAATTGATAAAGGTTCTGAATTTACTGGAAGTGTCGATATTACTGGTAGTTTAAGTATAACAGCAACATCTGGAGCATTAGTATTGGGTTCTTCATCAGCGTATTATGGCGAGGGTACATATTTAAGAAACATACCTCGTTCAGCATTAACGGAAGATGCATTAGTTTCATCTTTTATTGTAAGTGGTAGTGTAACAGCATCAGTTTCTCCTAATTTTGGATTTGTTGTAAAATCACCTGATAGTGGTTCTGAATTTACAGGTTCTGTTGATGTAAGTGGAAGTGTAATTGCACAATTCTTTATAGGAGATGGTTCTCAATTATTAAATGTACCATCAACTGTTGCACCTAGAATAGCAAGTGGAAGCGTAACTGCTTCTGTTTCTCCTCAATTTGGATTTAAAGTAGAATCGAATGCAAGTGGTTCTGAATTTACTGGTTCAGTAGATATATCAGGTTCTATATCAGCATCATTATATAGGGGTGATGGTAGTGGATTATTTAATATTCCGGTATCAGCATTATCGGAAGAAGTATCTCGTATCGCTAGTGGTAGTGTAACCGCATCAGTTTCTCCTGTATATGGATTTAGAGTTGAAGCAGCAGCAAGTGGGTCTGAATTTACTGGTAGTGTTAATGTAACTGGTAGTGTAATTGTAGAAAGTGGTTCTATATATGTTGGTGATGGTAGTGGATTAAGAAATATTCCATTATCTGCATTGGCTGAAGAAGTAGTTGCTGCAACAAAAATATTATCTGGAAGTGTAACAGCTTCTGTATCTCCTGAATTTGGATTTAGAGTAGAATCTACACTTAGTGGTTCTCAATTTACAGGTTCTTTATTAGTAAGTGGAAACGTAGAATTATATACTGGTTCATTTAGTGGTAGTGGTAAGAATCTTAGAGAAATTCCAAAATCAGCAATTTCTGATTTAGATACATCTTTAATCTTTTCTGGTTCTGCAACTGCATCAATTAATCCTGTAAAAGGGTTTAATGTAAATATATTTTCACAATTTAGTGGAAGTATGTCTGTATCGGCTTCTAACTTTGTAGTACCAAGTCAATCATTAGATTTAACATTTAATGTAACAAATGATGGTTTCGCAGCTTATGTATTTACTGGAGCAGCAAGCGGTTCAAATCCAACACTTACTTTAGTAGAAAATGTTGTTTATAGATTTGTAGTAAATGCACCCGGTCATCCTTTTTATATTAAAACAACAAACACAAGCGGAGCTGGTGGTGCATATAACTCTGGAGTATTAAACAATGGTACTGATAATGGTGTAGTAACATTTAATGTACCATCTGGAGCACCATCAACATTATATTATGTTTGTGGAAACCACTCATCAATGGTAGGTACAATTAATATTGTATCTGAAATAGTAAGACCTGCATTGATTGAGTTTATAGGACCTACTAATATCACTGGAAGTTTAGGAATTAGTGGTAATGTTACTGCATCTATGTTTAGTGGAAGTGGTAGAGGATTATTTGATATTCCATTCACATCATTTACAGGAGATGCATTTAGAATAGCTAGTGGTTCGGTTACAGCGTCTGTTGCACCCAATTATGGATTTAGAGTTGAGGCTTTAGATTTGGGTAGTGAATTTACAGGTAGTGTTGATATAAGTGGTTCATTATTTGTAAGTGGTTCAATAACCGCATCTAAGGGAATAGTTGCAAATACAATATCAGCATCATTCTTTATTGGCGATGGTTCTCAACTTAGAAATGTACCATCATTAGAAAGTTTTAGAATTGCTAGTGGTAGTGTAACCGCATCCGTTTCTCCTGATTTTGGATTTAGAGTTGATTCTGTTGAACTTGGTTCATATTTTAGTGGAAGTGTTAAGGTTAGTGGAAGTATATTCACATTTGGAAATATAGAACTACAAAGTGGTTCTGCGTTTAGTGGTAGTGGTAAAAATTTATTTGATATACCTCGTTCCGCTTTAACTCCTGATGCATTAGAATCAACATTCATAGCAAGTGGTAGTGTAACTGCATCGGTTACTCCAAATCAAGGATTTGTTGTTCAATCGGTTGCAAGTGGTTCTAAATTTAGTGGCTCGTTATTCCTAAGTGGTTCAGTATTTTTAACAACTGGTTCATTTAGTGGTAGTGGTAAGCAATTATTTGATATACCCGTTGCGGCCATTTCCGATTTAGATACATCAAAAATATTTAGTGGTTCGGTAACCGCATCCGTTTCTCCTGTTCAAGGATTTGTAGTTACATCTTATGCAACGGGAAGTACATTCTTAGGTAGTGTAAGAGTAACAGGAAGTTTATCAGCAACAGGAAGTGGATTTTTTGCAGCGGGTGTATCGGCATCAGTATTTAGTGGTAGTGGTGCAGGTTTAACGGATATTCCGTTTTCAGCATTATCGCAAGAATTATTTAGAATAGCAAGTGGAAGTGTAACTGCTTCCGCATTGCCTGATAGAGGGTTTGTTGTTCAATCTGCGGCAAGTGGTTCAAGAATAACTGGTAGTGTTGCAATTACAGGTAGTTTAACAATAACTGCAACCTCTGGAGCATTGGTATTGGGTTCTTCATCAGCTTATTTTGGAGAAGGTACTTATTTAAGAAATATACCTAGAAATGCATTAACTGAAGATGCATTATTATCAACGGAAATTAAATCTGGTTCGGTAACTGCGTCTGTATCACCTGACTTTGGATTTGTAGTAAAATCTCCTGATAGTGGGTCAGAATTTACTGGTTCTATTGATGTTAGTGGTAGTTTGTATGTTAGAGGTGATGTAACTTCTACTAGTGGTTCTTACTTTATTGGAGATGGTAGGTATTTATCAAATATAACAGTTGCAAATTTAGCAATTGATTCTACAAAAATATTTAGTGGAAGTGCTACTGCATCTATTTCACCAACTGAAGGATTTGAAGTAAATACTCATTCTAGATTCGATGGTAGTTTTATTGTATCATCTTCTGGAAGGCCTACTCCTGATTATTTAATTGAAAAAGTATTTAATGTAACAAATGAAGGTAGTAATGCATACACTTTTAGTGGAGCTGCAACTGGTTCAAATCCAAACATTACTTTAGTAAGGGGTACAACATATACATTTAATGTAAACGCTCCTGGTCATCCTTTTTGGGTAAAATATGTTGCTTCAATAGGAACATCTTGGCAATATAGTGGAAGTATTTCAAATAATGGTACTGATAATGGTACTATAACATTTACGCCACCATCTGGTTCTCCTGATACATTGTATTACAATTGCCAACTTCATTCTTTGATGGCAGGTACTATAAACATAGTAAATGAAATTACTATACCTGCTGAAATTAAATTTGTTGGAAATACAAAAATAGAAGGCAACTTAACTGCTTCTATGTATAGTGGTAGTGGTAGAGGATTATTTGATATACCTCGTTCAGCGTTATCGGAAGAAGTATTTAGAATTGCTTCTGGTTCAATAACAGCATCAGTAACTCCTGATTTTGGATTTAAAGTTGAATCAATAGAAAGTGGTTCTCAATTTACTGGTTCTGTTAATATTAGTGGAAGCTTATATATAAATCCTTATAGTGGTTCATTACAATTAGCATCTGGTTCATCTTATTATGGTGAGGGTTCTTATTTAAGAAATATCCCTCGTTCGGCACTTACCGAAGATGCACAAATATCAACCGAAATCAAATCTGGGTCAGTTACCGCATCAGTATCACCTGATTATGGATTTATTGTATTAACTCCATTTACATCTTCATTTGGTGAAAATGGTTCATTTACCGCATCGATAGCATCGCAATTTACTGGTTCGGTTTCTATATCTGGTAGTTTATTTGTTGGTGATGTAAGTGGTGGTTTGTTTATAGAATCATCATCATTTATATACGCAGAAGGTACTTATTTAAGAAATATACCTCGTTCATCTCTAACAGAAGATGCACTTATTAGTACCGAAATCAAATCGGGTTCAGTAACTGCATCTGTAACTCCTGACGAAGGCTTTAGAGTAATTACTCCATTTACTGGTTCGCAAATTGGTTCTCAATTTACTGGTTCGGTTAATGTAAGTGGTTCTATCATTGTAGATGACGTAACTGCTAGGGGATTCTTCTTTGGTGATGGTAGGTATATTACAAACGTACAAGCGGCAGCAGCTCCTTTAATCGCTAGTGGTTCGGCAACGGCATCCGTAGCAAGTGGCGAATCTTTTGTAGTAATAACTGCAAAAACAGGTTCACAAATTGGTTCTGAATTTACTGGCTCGGTTGGTATTAGTGGTTCTATTTCAGCATTTGATATTACATCCACTGGATTCTTCTTTGGTGATGGTAGATTTATTACAAATGTACAAGCATCAGCGGCACCATTAATCGCTAGTGGTTCGGCAACTGCATCAGTAGCAAGTGGTGATACTTTTATAGTAACTACATCTGCAACTGGTTCTCAAATTGGTTCTAGAATTACTGGTAGTGTTTCAGTTAGTGGTTCATTAACTGCTGATGATTTAACTGCAAGAGGATTTGTATTTGGTGATGGTAGATATTTAACAAATGTACAAGCGGCAGCAGCTCCTTTAATCGCTAGTGGTTCGGCAACCGCATCGGTACAAAGTGGACAACAATTTATTGTAACAACTGCACCATCATCTGGTTCATATCAATCTCAATTCACATCATCGGTAGCAATTAGTGGTTCGATAACTGCATCTTTATTTATAGGTGATGGTGGTGGATTATTTAACATTCCACCTGATGCGATTGAAAACTTAGAGTTATTTAAAATTAACTCTGGTTCTGGATTTGCACAGGTAGACCCAACTAAATTATTAGTAAACGTACCAATAACAGCGGCACTTTACATAGGTGATGGTGGTGGACTATTTAATATCCCTGCAAATGCATTACAAGACCTTAAGTTAGATAGAATTATATCAGGTTCGGTTCAGGCGGTAATATCTCCTGATAAAGGATTGGAAGTTGGAACTAAAACATTCGTATCTGGTAATTTAAGTGTTAGTGGTGGATTATTTGTGACAGGAGGAAATGTAATAGTTTCTTCTGGTTCAACATTCATTGGAGATGGTAGTGGAATCACAAACATTAACATAGCTAACTTATCATTTGAAACATTCATATTAAAGAGTGGTTCATATACCGCATCAATTTCTCCTGATAAAGGATTTGTAGTTAATACATCTGCTAGTATTTGGGGTAATGTTTATGTTGGTAATAATTTAACAGCAACTGATGTAACTGCATCTCATAGAGTATTTGCTCCTTTATTTACTGGTTCATTCTTAGGAACTTATAATTTCCAAGGAGTAGGACCTACCGCATCGGCTCAATATGATATTTTAAGATTTGATGAAAATAGAGGATATTTTGTACCTCAACCTGAAACTTCACTAACCGAAACTGTACCATTTAATAGTGTAAGTGATTTGACTATTGTACATAATTTGGGGATACGATACCCGATGGTACAGGTTTATGCAACTGGTTCTGAAGACCAATTGTTACCAGGTCAAATTATTTCAATAGATGAAGATACAATTCAAATTAAATTTGCTGGATTAACTTCTGGACATGTCGTAATTGGTAGTGGTGGTTCTCTAATAAATGGCACATTACCTGGCGATAGAGTATTTGGGGCTGTACTTTCAGCATCTTATGCACAAACTGCAGAATTTGCAAAAACTGTAGCAGGTTTTGATTCAGCATCGTTAGCATCATTATCAGCATCATTGAGTGATACATCTCAATATGTTAGAAATAATCAAACATCATCTATGGCTGTGTTTAGTGCAGTAAGTTCTTCTTACGCATTAACTGCATCTTATGTTTCTGATTTGAGTGGTATAAATTTAACTGATTATGTAAGAAATGACCAAACAGCATCTATGAGGGTGTTGAGTTCATCATTTGCAATTACATCATCTTACGCATTATTTGCACAAAACGCATCGAATGTAGATACATCAAACTTTGTTCAGAATTCACAAACCGCATCAATGTTGGTTGGTACTGCTTCATTAGCATTTACCGCATCATACGCTCTTTACGCTTTAAATGCGGAAGGTGTAAATACAGCATCATTCTTACAAGTAAATAAAGATTCTTCTATAAATGCTAATTTAACAATTAGTGGAAGTTTGGGTGTAAGTGGTAGTGTTTATTTGGGTGGTATTGCATCTGCATCTTATGATGAAGTTGTAACATGGGACCCAATAAGTAAAAAATTAGGATATAGAAACGTAGCAGCAGCTGTTGGTTCTTCTGGAACTGGTGGTACTTCTGGTTTTGATGGTAATGACGGAACTGATGGTACTTCTGGAAGTAGTGGTACATCTGGAAGTAGTGGTTCAAGCGGCTCATCTGGAAGTAGTGGTACATCTGGAAGTAGTGGACAGGATGGTTCATCTGGTTCATCTGGAAGTAGCGGTTCATCTGGAAGTAGCGGTTCATCTGGAAGTAGTGGTTCATCTGGAAGTAGTGGTTCAAGTGGCACATCTGGAAGTAGTGGTTCAAGCGGCACATCTGGAAGTAGTGGTACTGATGGTACACCTGGTTCATCTGGTACGAGCGGTACAAGCGGCACATCCGGTTCATCTGGTACGAGCGGAAGTAGTGGTTCAAGCGGCACATCAGGAACTTCTGGTACAAGTGGCTCAAGTGGAACATCAGCAACAAGCGGAAGTAGTGGTTCATCTGGTAGTGGTGGAACTTCTGGCACAAGCGGTAGTGGAGGTTCTTCGGGAACATCTGGTACGAGCGGAAGTAGTGGTTCAAGTGGCACATCAGGAACTTCTGGTACAAGTGGCTCAAGTGGTAGTGGTGGTTCTTCAGGATCGTCTGGAACAAGTGGCACATCTGGAACAAGCGGTTCAAGTGGCACATCGGGAACATCTGGTTCATCGGGAACATCCGCATCATCTGGTAGTGGTGGAACATCAGGCTCTGGTGGTACGTCTGGTACAAGCGGCACAAGCGGTTCATCGGGAACTTCTGGAACAGCTGGTACAAGCGGCTCAAGTGGTACATCAGCATCTTCTGGTTCTGGCGGTACGGCAGGTACATCAGGTACAGCTGGAACTGGTGGTACTTCTGGCACAAGTGGAACAAGTGGCACATCTGGTTCAGATGGTTCAAATGGTACATCAGGAAGTAGTGGAACTGCTGGTACGGGTGGTTCGGCTGGTACATCGGGAACTTCTGGCACATCGGGAACTTCTGGAAGTTCTGGCACGAGCGGTAGTAGTGGTTCGAAAGGTTCGGATGGTACAAGTGGTACATCTGGTTCTGATGGTTCGTCTGGAACAAGTGGCTCTGCTGGAACAAGTGGTAGTAGTGGTAGTAGTGGAAGCTCAGGAACTTCTGGTACTACGGGTTCGTTTGGTACATCCGGCTCAAGTGGAAGTAGTGGAACATCTGGTTCAAGTGGCACAAGCGGAAGTAGTGGAAGTAGTGGTACTACGGGTTCGTTTGGTACATCCGGCTCAAGTGGAAGTAGTGGAACGAGTGGCACATCTGGAACATCGGGTTCAGCCGGTTCGTCTGGTAGTAGTGGTTCGTCTGGTACAACAGGTTCATTCGGAACAAGCGGCAGTAGTGGTACATCAGCCACATCTGGAAGTGGTGGTACAAGCGGTACAAGCGGTACTGATGGTTCTAGCGGAACTGGTGGCACAAGCGGCTCATCTGGAACATCTGGTACAACGGGTTCATTCGGAACAAGCGGCTCATCTGGTTCATCGGGTACATCGGGTGTTGATGGTACAAATGGTTCAAGCGGTTCTTCTGGGTCTTCTGGTACAAGCGGTACATCTGGCACAAGCGGTACATCTGGTTTAGATGGAACATTCTTTGGTTCATCTGGAACAAGCGGCACATCGGGAACAACGGGAACTGCTGGTAGTGGTGGTTCTTCGGGAACATCTGGCACAAGCGGTTCATCTGGAAGTAGTGGTATAGATGGAACATTCTTTGGAACACATGGTACATCTGGAACTAGCGGTTCAAGTGGTACATCAGCAAGTGCAGGTACATCTGGAAGTAGTGGAACAAGTGGCATCAGCGGTTCTTCTGGAACTACTGGAAGTTCTGGTTCATCTGGTTTAGATGGTACATATTTTGGTTCATCGGGAACATCTGGCAGTAGTGGTAGTGGAGGAACATCAGGTTCTTCTGGAACTACGGGAACAAGTGGTTCATCCGGTTCATCTGGTTTAGACGGAACATTCTTCGGTTCGCATGGAACAAGCGGTTCAGCTGGAAGTGGAGGTACGTCTGGCTCGTCTGGTTCATCTGGGTCAGCTGGAACTGGTGGTACATCAGGTTCGAGCGGTATCGATGGAACTAATGGTTCAGCTGGAAGTGGGGGTTCATCTGGTACATCCGGAACATCTGGTTCATCTGGATTAGATGGAACATTCTTTGGTTCACATGGTACATCAGGAACTTCTGGTTCGTCTGGTAGTGGAGGTTCTTCGGGAACTTCTGGTTCTTCTGGTTCTTCTGGTAGCGCAGGTTCTGATGGAACTTCGGGTTCATCTGGTTTAGATGGGACATTCTTTGGTTCTCATGGTACTGCTGGTACGGGTGGTTCATCTGGTACGTCTGGTACATCAGGTAGTAGTGGTGAGAGTGGCACATCCGGTAGTAGTGGAGTTAGTGGTACGTCTGGTTCATCTGGATTAGATGGAACATTCTTTGGTTCTAATGGTACGTCTGGCACAAGCGGAAGTAGTGGAGAAAGTGGAACAAGTGGTACAACAGGAACAGCAGGTTCAAGCGGTACTTCAGCTACATCAGGTTCTTCTGGTTTAGATGGTACAAATTTTGGAACATCTGGAACTAGCGGAGAAAGTGGTACTTCTGGAACTAGCGGAGAAAGTGGCACATCAGGAACATCTGGTTCATCAGGAACATCTGGTTCTTCTGGTTTGGATGGAACATATTTTGGTAGTAGCGGTACAACGGGAACATCTGGAACAAGCGGAGAGAGTGGTACAAGCGGCAGTAGTGGAGAAAGTGGCACATCAGGAACATCCGGTTCATCTGGATTAGATGGAACATTCTTTGGAAGTAGTGGTACATCGGGAACATCCGGTTCAAGTGGAGAAAGTGGTACATCTGGTACATCTGGATTGGGTACAAATGGTACATCTGGTAGTAGCGGATTGGATGGTACTTATTTTGGAAGTAGTGGTACATCTGGTACATCTGGGGCAGGAACATCTGGTTCTTCTGGTACTGATGGAATTGGTACAAATGGTACAAGCGGAAGTAGTGGTGTTGATGGTACATTCTTTGGAAGTAGTGGTACATCGGGAACATCTGGAGCAGGAACATCTGGTTCGTCTGGTACATCTGGACTTGGAACATCTGGTACTTCTGGAGTTGATGGAACTTTATTTGGTTCTTCTGGTACTTCGGGTGTTAATGGTACGTCTGGAATTACGGGCACAAATGGAACATCGGGAACATCGGGAGTAACTGGTACAAGTGGAACATCTGGATTCCTACCATTATCCGGAACTACAAATAATGGTGTTATTACATGGGATAATCCGTTATCGGCTGGAAATGTTGAAAGTAATTTAACATTTAACGGAAGTACATTAAGTATAACAGGAAATGTAACAACAACTACATCGGTAGAGGCAACAACATTTGTATCAGCTGGTTCTTATATAGTTGGTACACAATATAGAGAAACATTCTCTGATTTAGGAACAGGTGGAAGTGTAACAATAGACCTTTCAACTGGTAATAATTTCAGAAGACAATTTAATGGAGCAGCAACACTTACATTTAACAATCCACCATCATCAAATGCGTTTGGATTTACTTTAACAATGGTAAATGCAGGTGCATACGTTATCACATGGCCGGCTTCAATAGATTGGGTAGGAGGTACATCACCGATATTAACATCAGCTGGAACGGATGTATTAACATTCTTTACATTTAATGGTGGTACAACTTATTATGGATTTGTTGTTGGAAAAAATCTTAGTTAATAATTAGAGTTATGAGTATAGCAAGAAAATTAATACCAAGTGGAGATGAACAATTTCCATTTAAAATACAAATAACAACAACCGCATCTAATACGGTATTTACTGTACCATTGGTTGATTATGGGTCTTTGACACCACAATTAACAATAACTTGGGGTGATAGTTCAAGTTCACCATTGATTACATCATCCACATCAACAGATAGAATACATACATACGTTTCACCTGGAACATATACTATAACAATATCTGGATTTATGCCAGGATTTGTTGTAAATAATAACTCGGCTATAAGAAGTTTAATTACTTCAATAGTACAATGGGGTGTTGTTGGGATACGAACTATTAACTTTTATGGTTGTACAAATTTAACATCAATACCTGGTAGTGGTACTTTAAGTGGTGTGGGTGGATACACTGGTTTGAATGAAGTAGTTTCTTTTGCATCTTTTATGAGAGGAACTCGTATAACTTCAATTCCATCTGATATGTTTGATTATTCACCAAATGCAACAACTTTTACAAATACATTTGAATCGATATTAACGCTAACATCAGTTCCATCTGGATTATTTGATAACGTTCCATTAGCAACAACCTTTGCATCTTGTTTTTCGGCTTGTAACGCTTTAACAACAGTACCAACCGATTTATTTGATTTAAATACAAATGTAGTAAACTTTTCATCAACATTTCGTAACTGTAGGGCATTGACAAATGTTTTGCAATTTACAAATAATACACAAGTTACAATTTTTAATAGTGTTTATAATATGAGTTCTACTTCAAATGCATTAACTGGAACAGCTCCTGAATTATGGAATAGAACACCTACACCAGCGGGTACAGATGCATTTAATAATTGTATAAACTTATCTAACTTTGCATCAATACCTGTAAATTGGAAATAATATGTATTTAAGAATTATAAATAACGAAATTATTTATCCATACTCTTTACAACAATTAAGAGTAGATAATCCACATTCTAGCTTTCCATCACAAATGACAGATGAAGTAATGAATGAATTCAATATATTTGAAGTAAGAATTACTCCAAAACCCAGCAATCATACAAAAAATATTTCAGAAGGGGCACCATTATTAGTGGAAGGTGTTTATTATCAAAATTGGGAAATTACCGATGCTTTATCAGAAGAAATAAATTCAAGAATAGAATTTAAGTGGGATGAAATTAGAGAAATAAGAAATTCTCTATTACAAGAATGCGATTGGACACAATTAGGAGACATTTCAGTAGAAACCAAAGAGATTTGGGCAACATATAGACAAAATTTAAGAGATATAACAAATCAATCAAATCCATTTAGTATTGAGTGGCCGGTAAAACCTTAAATAAGGATAGGTTTATATTTATATCTATAAAACTAACAAATAGAATAAATGGTAATCCATAACCCCATATTTTCAGGTTCAATCATTCAAGACAGAAATAACGCTTATGCGGATTTGAGTGGTTCTTTTACTGGTTCATTGACTGGTTCGTTTAAGGGAACAATCGATGTACAACAGGCATCATTTGATAATTTAACTATCAGTAATAAACTTGTTGTAAGCGGTTCAATTTTAGCTACTGGTTCAATGCAAATGACTGGTTCATTTTATTCATTGAATGGTGGGTATTATGTTAATAATGTAAATGTATTAGATACAGCTTTGGCATACGCTATAGCTTTAGGTTAAAATATAAAATAAATGGCAAACGTATTTAAAAATAGTATGACGAGTGGAGTGGGTACAACTGGAGTTGTAGCTTACACAACCCCATCAGCAACAACAACTACAATCATAGGTGTAAGTGTAGCAAATATAAATTCAAATAATATATCAGTTAGTGTAATGGCTAGAGATAGTTCGGAAAATAAAACTGTATATTTAGTGAAGGATGCTCTCATCACACCAAATTCATCAACTGTTTTGGTTGGTGGAGAGCAAAAAGTTGTTTTAGAAGCAAATGATTTTCTTTCCGTAACATCATCACTTGTTTCTTCAGCAGATATAATTGTTTCAGCATTGGAGTTGAGTTAAAACTAAAATAAATAGATGAGTAGTTTCATAGGTATTGACCCAAATGGTTTAAATCAAATAAGTTCTAGCGTAATATCACTTTATGTTAGTGGAAGCCCTGTTATTAACGCTTCGCCAAAATCAGTAAGTATTGTTAATGCAGCAGCTTTTTCCGCTTCAATAATTGAAGTTAGTACAATTGATTCTCCGGGTAGTTCTTCACTTGTAATAAGTGCAAACACACAAATAACAGGAGGACTTAACATTTCTGGATCTGTATCTGCATCTTTTTTAAGAGGAGACGGTAGTGGAATTACGAATATATCCGCTGAATCTATTGGTGACATTAATAGAATTAAATCAGGTTCAGCAATCGCTCAAATATCTCCAAACAGAGGTTTGGAAATTAATAAAGGTGTTACTATAAATGAATTTTTAATTCTAACTGGGAGTGCAAATATCAGTAGTAATCTAACAGTAGGTGGAAAAATTACAGCTACTGAATTACATACAACATTTATTTCATCATCAATAATATATGCTACTGGTTCAAACAAATTTGGTGATAATGTTACTGATAGACAAGAAATTACTGGTAGTTTAAACATAAGTGGTTCGATAGTAGTAACCGGAGATACAATACCAACTGATAATACAACAAATGAAGTGTTGGTATTGAATACAACTACCGGTAGAATTAGTAGAAGATTTGCAGCAGCAACTTCTGGTACTTCTGGTACATCAGGTACATCGGGAAGTAGTGGTTCAAGTGGAACTTCTGGCACATCAGGAACTTCTGGCACATCAGGAACTTCTGGCACATCGGGAAGTAGTGGTTCAAGTGGCTCAAGCGGAAGTAGTGGTACATCAGGAACTTCTGGTTCAAGCGGAACAAGAGGTACTTCTGGAAGTAGTGGTTCAAGTGGCTCATCTGGAACAAGCGGCTCATCTGGAACAAGCGGTAGTAGTGGTACTTCTGGGACAAGCGGCTCTTCAGGAACTTCTGGAAGTTCTGGTTCAAGTGGAAGTAGTGGAACATCTGGTTCAAGCGGTAGTAGTGGTTCTTCGGGAAGTAGTGGTAAAGATGGTTCAAGCGGCTCATCTGGAACTACTGGAACATCGGGTTCATCTGGAACTTCTGGTTTAACAGGAACTTCTGGTTCAAGTGGCTCTAGCGGAAGTAGTGGTGTAAGTGGTTCAAGTGGAAGTAGTGGAACTTCTGGTTCTAGCGGTAGTAGTGGTGTGAGTGGAGCAGGTGGAACTGCGGGTACATCTGGTAGTACAGGTACATCCGGCTCATCTGGTATTTCTGGTTCAAGTGGCTCTAGCGGTAGTAGTGGAAGTAGTGGAACTTCTGGTTCAAGTGGTTCTTCTGGTTTAACTGGTGCTGGTGGTGGTAGTGGTTCTTCTGGTTCAAGTGGAAGTAGTGGCACAAGCGGAAGTTCTGGAACATCCGGTTCATCTGGAAGTAGTGGTTCATCCGGTACAAGCGGTTCATCTGGAAGTAGTGGTATTTCTGGAGGTGCTGGTACAAGTGGTTCTTCTGGTACAAGTGGTTCAAGCGGAGTAAGTGGAAGTAGTGGGTCATCTGGGTCATCAGGTACTTCAGGTATATCTGGTTCATCTGGAAGTAGTGGTTCAAGTGGTTCATCTGGAACTAGCGGAAGTAGCGGTAAAGATGGAACAAGTGGTTCTGCTGGAACAAGTGGAAGTAGTGGAGTGAGTGGAAGTAGTGGTACATCTGGAAAAGATGGTACGGCTGGTTCGTCTGGTAGTAGTGGTTCGTCTGGTTCGTCTGGTAGTAGTGGAGCAGCAGGTACGAGTGGTAGTAGTGGAACTAGTGGCTCAAGTGGAACACGTGGTACTTCTGGTAGTAGTGGAGTAAGTGGTTCATCTGGAAGTAGTGGCTCATCGGGAACTAGCGGTTCATCGGGAACATCTGGGTCAAGTGGTACAACTGGAAGTTCTGGTAGTGGTGGTTCATCTGGCTCATCCGGTAGTAGTGGTTCAAGTGGAAGTAGTGGAAGTAGTGGTACAAGTGGCTCAAGTGGAAGTAGTGGAAGCTCGGGAACAAGTGGCACATCGGGAACTTCTGGTACACAAGGTACATCAGGTTCTTCTGGATTATTAGCATTAACTGGTACAACTAATAATGGTGTAATCACATTAGATGGAACTGCACCAAATGGTACAGTTGAAGCAAATTTAACTTTTGATGGTACTACATTAGCAGTAACTGGTAACGCTACAATTAGTGGTAATCTTACTGTAAGTGGTACAACAACATATATTAATACAACAACTTTAAATGTAGGTGATAATATCATCACATTAAATGCTGATTTTGCATCTGGTGCACCAACTGAAAATGCTGGTATTGAAGTAAGGAGAGGTTCATCATCAACGGTTTCTTTCTATTGGAATGAATCAACTGATAGATGGTATGCAGATAATACATTAGAAGTAGCTGGTAACGTTGTTCTTAGTGGTACAATTGATACGGGACAAGGAGCAACCGAAGTTTACTTAATGAACCAAAATATTAGAACTACGGATTCTCCAACTTTCGCAGGTTTAATATTGAATGGTACATTAGATATGAATAACAATGACATTACTGAAGTTAATGCATTGACATTTAATGATCCTGGTCCAAACGAAGGTATTAATTGGGCTGGTGGAAACCTTTGGAGAATATATGAATCTCCTGATGATTTAACAACAAACTCTGCTGGTAATTTACAAATAGTCCAAGGTACAACTAGGAGAGGAACTTGGGATACATCTGGTAACTACACACAAATTGGAAATATCTATGCAGATTCAATAATTGATAGAAATAATAACTCATATAATTTAGACCCAGCAGGAAGCTCGAATCTATATGGGTTAAGAATATATAATGCATTTGATACAGCAACATCAGATGTTTATGCTAGTGTAAGAGTTATTAGAAATAATGGTTCTAATGCCGGTAATGATGGTATGTTTATTGGTTATGGTAATGCAGGTGGTGGTATAACTAGAATATTTGGTGGTGGTGCAACTGGTGGAGCATTGGAAAAATACTCAACTTATACATATGAACCGGGTTCATTTAGAGCACCAATATTCTATGATTCTGATGATACAAACTATTATTTAAACCCAGCATCAACATCTGTTTTAAATACTAATGTTGTAAGCATACATAGATTAGATAGCAATTATGGTGAAAGATTATTTGGAATTTCTTTCCCGAATGGTACAGCTAACCAAGCATTTGATATACGAATAGGTAACGTATCTCTTTGGGGTTATATTGAAGTTGAAATAACAGGAACATATTCATTCCAAAATACACCTGGTAAATTAACCAAAAGTTTTGCAATTGGTACAAATCCCGGTAATAACATCTATGCAAATACAAGTAGAGTATCCGATGTTATGGGACCTATTGCAGATAATATTTCCATTGGAGAATTTGCATGGGATTCTGGAAATAGTACCTTTAGAATACCAATTTCTCATATAGTTTCATCTGGAAACTCATACACTGTTAAAATAAGAGTGTTTAGCCATGGTGGTGGTGTAGGAAGTCATTTGGCATCAATGACAATGTCACCAATATACACATTATCTGCATTAGCACAACATACCGCAGTAACATTTAATACAAATGTTTTTGTAAGTGGTGAGGTGAGAGGAACATTGTTTAGAGATATAGATGATAACAATTATTATCTAAATCCAAACAGTACTTCTCGTATTAGAAGAACTGATATTGTAGCAAGTGGAGCTGGATGGGATGACCAATTAAATCTTTACTCATCGGACCAAAGTAATAGATGGAATATCTTAACGGATAGTGGTGCATCAAATTATTTAAGATTTGCATATAATAATTCGGAAAGATTTAGAATGCAACCAAATGGAGATACCTATAACTTTGGTGCATTTTTAGCAGATATTTATTATGATAGAAACAATACAGCATATTACATTGACCCAACATCAACTCAATCAATAAGAACTGTTGGTGATTGGAGAAGTGATTCATCTACATGGACAGGTGAATTTGCAGGTAAGATTCAATATCATAGTACTAACTGGTATTTCCAATACGCTGGTTCATTTATATTCAGAAATAGTGGAGGTTCAAACGTAACTTATGGTGATACATCTGGTAACCTTTGGGCAGTAGCATCAATGCGCTCTCCTGTTTTTTATGATAATGATGATACAACGTATAGAGTTGACCCTAATGGTAATTCGGTATTAGTAAACACATTTGCTAGTAGATACTTTACGCTTTACAATAACTTTGGTGATACAACAAATAATGCACCTTGGTATGGATTGGGTGGTTCTAATGTTGGAGGACCTTTTGGTGGTTCTATGGTTCAATTAGCTGGTTATTATGGCTTACGATTAAGAAGTGCAAACATAACTTTTGAATTAGATGGACCTAACTATGGTGCATCTTGGACTTGGACAAATAATAACTTTGCATCTGCGGCACAAGTAAGAGGAACATCTTTTTATGATTACAATAATACAGCATATTATTTAGACCCGAATGGTACATCTAACTTATATGATGTTTATTCATATTCTTATAGAGGTAATGGTAACGTTGGTGGAACTGGAAACGCATCTTGGCATCCATCTGGTATTTACTCTGCTGGATATAACTGGTTGTATGGTGGTATCAATGGTGGTGGTAGTTCTGGTACAAACTTTAGTGATTTAAGAGCAAATATATTCTATGATTATAATGACACTAACTATTTTATAGACCCTAATACAACTGCAACTTCATTAAGAATAGCTGGTGGTATCAAACAAAGAAATATAGTTGGTAGACCTTACGCTGTTTGGGGTTCTAGTGGAACAACTGGAGCAGTAGTTATTAAATTCCCTGGTGGAATTGGTAACTATGGTATGATTCATGCTGTAATTGACATTTATGAATATAATGGAAGTGCGGCAGCAACCGTAATAGTTGGTGGACATAACTGGAATGGTGCATGGTATAACTATAATGCAAACGTTGTAGGATATACTGATAAGCAAGTTAGAGTTGGTGTTAAAGATGGTAGATATTGTATCGTAATTGGTACTGGTGGTTCTTCTTGGTCTTATGGGCAGGTGGTTCTTCGTAAAATACAAAATGGTACATATTACGATGGAGTGATGGATGTTGCTGAAGGATATTCGGTAGCAATCGAATCCGATTCATATAGCTGGATTTCTGGTGACCTTCAAGTTCTTAGAAGTAGAGACATCTATGGTGTAAACTATGTACAAGCGCCAATATTCTACGATACAAACTCAGCATATTTTGGAGATTTTGGTTCTGAAATAAGAATGCCTTACGCAAATGGAGGTACTATGAGATTGAGAACTAATACACATTGGGATTCTCAATCTGGTATTGACCTTATTGGTGGGGCTGGTGAATTCCGTATGAGTTCGGATAGTGGTAATCTTAATCTTAGAATTGATGGTTGGTTAATTGCATACGATTATGTTCAGGGATTGGGAGCAATGTATTCTCCAATTTATTATGATAGTGATAACTCAGGATATTATACAAATCCTGCAGGATATTCTAACATGAACGAAGGTAACTTTGCTGGTAGAGTATGGTATAGCAACTATTTGGTAAGTAGGAATAGTGGTGGTATGATGGGTGATTACAATGTAAATGGTACATCATCTAAAGTAATTTGGACTATTGGTGAATCTTGGCCAATCGGTAATATGTACGGATTGGGTTATGAGTATGGAAGTGGATATGACCATCACTTAGCATTGAGAAATAATGGTACAACTTACTCTCGTTTTGGATTTGCCGGTGGAGCATTTATTGGTGGTAACTTAACATTAGGTTCTGATTTATATGCATATAGATTTTACGATAGAGATAATACAGGATATTATGATGACCCGGCTGGAACATCTCGTAGAAACTATGATGTAACTAATAGAATTAAACTTGTTAATAACGTAAACAATGAACCTCGTTGGGATTTCTCAGCTTATGTAGTTGAGGCACAACATTGGTATGGTAACAATTCATCTATGACAATGTATATGGGTGAGGGTAGTAATACAATTCAAATACCTGGTAGTGGTGGTATTAGACCTCAACTAATGTATGATTATAATGATACATCATATTATGTTGACCCTAGAAGTACAACTAATTTATACGCAATTACTGATTATACTCGTAGAGCAGCATTTAACTTAGGTAGAATGCTTACAACCCGTAGAGATATTACATCAGACCAAAACCATTGGACTGGTACGTGGGGTTGGGGTACATCTTATGGTACGTGGGCAAGTGCTTGGGAAGCTGGATTTAGTGGATGGGATATTTGGGGTAGTGGAACTGACCACCCGCAAGGTGGTGGATATGTTCATGCTCAAGGTATTGTTTCTGGTCAACACTATGCAACATCTGGTGGTGGAACTGCTTATGGCTGGCAAATGGTTGGTGCTGGAGATGCTGATAGCCGTTGGTGGTTAAGAGGTAAGTGGGGTGGTACTGTTCGTCCGTGGTATGAGATAATGCTGTATGGTAGAAACATCGGTGGTGGTACATTCTATGCTGGATATTGGTACGATGGAAATGATACTGGATATTATGTAGACCCTAATGGTTCTACACAATTAAGAACGGTGTATGCAAACGACTGGTTCAGACCACAAGGATGTACTGGTATTTATTTACAATCTTATGATAAAGGTATTTGGTCTCCTGAATGTGCCGGAAACACTTATGGCACTGTAAACACTTATGGTAGTGGTAGAAATGGATGGTACGGATGGGGTATTAGTTCTCGTTATGTATTAATGACAACAACCGGCGATAACGTTGGTATGCATGATAATAGCAGAAGTTGGATTTGGTATATGAGTGGTGGTGACCTTAACTTATATTGGGCAGGTAACCGTAGAGCGTTAATTACCGATTACGGAGTGTATTCCGATAACCAAGTTAGAGCAGCTATATATTATGACCACAATACTTCATTTTATTTTAATGGTGATGGTGATAGTAGATGGAATGGCTTGGATGATTACTCTAAAATGAGAATTGGATTGACCGGCAGAGGTAACTTCCGTAGAAACGATTATACATCAGATACTGCTTATTGGGTTGGTTCAATGGGTTGGGGTACAACTGATATGAATTCAGTAGCCTCTTGGGGCTCCGGCTTTATTGATTCTTGGTCAAACCCTGGAAACCAACCTAGCGGAACAAGCCATTGGGTTGGTACACAAGCGTTCCACTATGCGTATGGTGGAAATAGTAACACTGGTTGGCAGTTGGTTGGAGGTCCGATAAGTAACTTAAGGTTTAGAAATGCCTGGGGTGGTTGGTCTGGATGGACAACTGTTGCAATGCATGACCGTAATGATGGTAGTGGTGGTTGGTTATATGCTGGTGGATACTATGATGCAAATAATACTGGATATTATGTAAATCCTGACTCCACATCTGAATTTTATAGAGTAAATGTAGCAGAATATCTATATGCTAGAAATGGTTGTGGTAGAATTTATCTTTCAGGTAACTTACACATAGATTCTTTCTGTGGAAATGACATTTATTTACAATATTATTCAAATAGACCAATAAGAATGTATTATTGGTTAGAAATGAATGGTTATGACATTTATGGTGTTAGTGGTTTATATGCAACTATAATGTATGACCGTAATAATACGGGATACTATATAGACCCAGCATCTTCATCGCAACTTCACTATGTGATGGCAAACAACTGGTTTAGACCGCAAGGTTGTACTGGTGTTTATTGGAATGATTATGGACATGGTATTTGGTCTCCTGAATGTGAGGGTAACCCGTATGGACATATCGCAACTTATGGTGGTGGTAGAAACGGATGGTATGGGTATGGTGTAGGTAGTAGATATACCTTAATGAGTACTTTAGGTCATAACTTTGGTCTACATGATACATCTTATGGTTGGATTTGGTATATGAGTGGTGGTGAATTACAAATGTACTATAATGGTTCTAGAAGAATGGTTACTACCGGATGGGGTGTTTATGTAGACCAATATTTAGAAGCTGGTTCTTCGTTAAGAGCACCAATATTCTATGATAACCAAGATACTGGATACTATTTAGACCCACATAATACCGATGACCAAGGTTTAAGAATGAGAGGTGGTGCACTTCACGGACCTAACTGGTGGTGGGGAGCTTATCTAAGAGTTGGTACAAATAGTAGAGTTGATAGCTGGGCAAGTATGTTCACATCAAATGGTAACTTACACATTGATTCTCGTAATGGTTACCCAATGTATCTTAACTGGCATAATGGTAACGTTGTTTATGTTGAAAACTCAATAGAGGCACAAATCTTCTATGATAGAAATGATACTGGATACTATTTTGGTTCAAGTTCTGGTGATGGTAGATTTAGATACACTAACACAAATGGTGGTTTCTCACAATCAAACAACCAATTCCAATTTAACGTAAACAGAGGTTACTATAATGGTAGTACCAATACAGGTAACTTACAAGCATATTCGGAAGGTAATAACTCGGCATTCTTCTCTTGGCATAAGACGGGTGTATATGCAACAAATATGGGATTGGATGGTGATAACGTTATTCGTATTGGTGGATGGTCTATGTCAGCAAATAGATGGCAATTAGACCCATCTGGTAATATGTATGCAGCTGGTAACGTTGTAGCATATTCATCTGATGAAAGATTGAAAGAAAATATCACTACAATTCCTAATGCATTAAAAATGTTAAACGAATTGAGAGGTGTTTATTTTGATTGGAAACCTATTGTTGACAGTTTAGGATTTTATCCTGAAGATAGACATGATATTGGAGTTATTGCACAAGAAGTTGAAAGAGTAATACCACAAGCTATTAAACCAGCTCCGTTTGATGCACTTTCTGATGGTAAATCATTATCTGGACAGAATTATAAAACTGTACAACTTGAAAAAATTGTTCCTGTATTAATTCAATCTGTAAAAGAACAACAAAAAATTATCGAAGAACAAAGTTCGGAAATTGAAAAATTGAAAAAAATAGTTTATGAATTTATAAACAAATAATAATTGGTTACCTTTTTTAAAAAATACACATATTTATACATAAAAGAAATATATTATGGCATATACAGAACAATGGAGTCTTAAAAGTCTAAAAAAGCAAAATTATAATGGACTTGAGGGTGTTATCATTGGCACTCAATGGGAAGTAAAAGTAATTGATACTGATGGATATAGTGGTAGTTTTCAAGGAGCTACACCATTTCCAGCAGCAGATGTAAATGTTGATTCATTCACATCGTATAGTGAACTTACTCAAGAACAAGTATTGGGATGGATTAAAAATCATGTAAGTGGTTCTAACCCATCTACAAATTACTGGAATCATATTATGGGTAGAATTCAGAAAGATATTGATGGGCAGAAATATACTGTTACCAGCGTAAATGAATATGAATTACCTTGGTATACTGGTTCATTATCTGGTTCAGTAACACCTGACCCACTTGCTAATGAAGCAAGATATATGGCACAACCAGAATAATGGTTTTTAGTTCAAATATTAAAAAGACCCAAACATTAATATTAAAATTGTGTTTTGGGTCTTTTCATTATATTTATATGTGTATTTTTATAACATTAATAAATACAAACCTAAAATACAAATTGGAGAAATAAAATGGCAGAAAGAATCGTATCACCTGGCGTATTCACAAGAGAAAATGACCTATCCTTCTTAGCGCAAGGAGTAGGAGAAATTGGAGCAGCATTCGTAGGACCTTTTAAGCAAGGACCTGCATTCGTTCCAACTATTGTGAGAACACAATCGGAGTTTGAAGAAATCTTCGGAACACCTGACGGAACTTATTATACTGAATATGCAGTACAAAACTATCTAAGAGAAGCTGGAACAGCAACAATTGTAAGAGTAGCGGGAATTGGTGGATACCAGCAAGCAGCTCCTTTAGCAATTATGGCATCTGGTTCTGCTGGATTAGGACAAAAAATGATTGGTGTATTATTTAACACATCAAATGGGTTTCAAACTTTTGGATTTACAGGAGCAACTATTTCTGATACTTTAGCTAGTTCTGGTTCATTTGCAGTATCTGCATCTGGATTATTCAATAGTGCATCTATTCTTCCATCAGCAACTAATGACCTTTCTGATGTTTGGGGAGAATCTCCATACGGAACTAAAGCAGCTTATGTATATGCATATTTTGAAGATTCAACTTTAAACTATACAGGTTCAGCTGTAAGTGAAACTGTAATATCTGCACAAATTCTTCCAACACAAAATTTTGCATTAGATGCAAAAGAAGCTGAAACTCCAATGGTTAAATCTCAAGCAATTTCTGGTGAAAGATTTGACCTTTTCAAATTTGTAACTTTAGGACATGGTACATTATATAACCAAAAGTTAAAAGTTGGTATTTCTAATGTTAAAGCAGCTGGTGAAGATGGTTCAACCGATTATTCAACATTTACTTTAACCATTAGAGGATATTCTGATACCGATAAAAGAAAGACTGTATTAGAAACATATAATAATGTAAACTTAGACCCATCATCTCCAAACTACATAGCTAAGAGAGTGGGTGATAGATACCTTACAATCGACACATCAGGAAAAATTACTGAAAATGGTGACTATTCAAACAAATCAAAATTCGTAAGAGTTGTGGTTTCTGAACCAGGTTCATTCCCAGTATCAGCAGCACCGTTTGGACATGGTGCATATACCAATCCTATTTATTGTGGTAATGCTACAATAGCTGCTAAAGTTCCTTCGGTTACTTATGTAACAGCATCTGCTAACAATACAGCATCATCTCCAATTTATTATTCTGGATTTGATTTCACTTCAATTGATAATACTCAATATTTGAAACCAATTCCTGTTGATGCAGAAACTGGAGCAAACGCAGTATTCGCATTTGATTCTCAATTATCATATCAAATGACAGGTTCTAAATCTGATGATATGGTTAAGAGACAATTTGTATTAGCATTCCAATTTGGATTTGATGGTACTAATCCAACTATAAAACCTGCTAAAGCTGGTGAAACTGGTTGGGGTAACTCAAATACGCAAGGATTCAATTGTTCAAACGCATCAGCAAGTGGTTCAGTAGCATACACAAAAGCAATTAATGCTGTATCTAATCCTGATGAGTGGGATATTAACTTAGTTGTAACTCCTGGTATTGTTAGAGAACTTCACCCATCTATTACTCAAAAAGTAATTGATATGGTAGAAGATAGACAAGATTGTTTCTATATTGCTGACTTTACTGATTACAACGCATCAATAACTGTAGCAACTGAACAAGCAGCTGAAGTAGATTCTAACTATGTTGGTACTTACTTCCCTTGGGTTAAGACAGTGGATAACAACACAAATAAATTAACAACTGTTCCTCCATCAGTTTTACTTCCAGCGGTTTACGCTCAGAACGATAGATTGGCGGCAGAATGGTTCGCACCTGCTGGTTTAAATAGAGGTGGTATCATTGGAGCAGTTAGTGTATTGAATAGATTAACACATTCTGAAAGAGATACTCTATATGAGAACAAAGTAAACCCAATCGCAGCATTCCCTGGACAAGGTATTGTAGCATTTGGACAGAAGACATTGCAAGATAAGGCTTCAGCATTAGATAGAATCAACGTAAGAAGATTACTTATCAACTTGAAGAAGTTTGTAGCATCTACATCTCGTTTCTTAGTATTTGAACAAAATACTTCAACAACTAGAGCAAGATTCTTAAACACTGTGAATCCTTACTTAGAGGCAATTCAACAAAGACAAGGGTTATACGCATTCAGAGTTGTAATGGATGAAACCAACAACACACCGGATGTAATTGATAGAAACATATTAGCAGGACAGATATTCCTACAACCGGCTAAGACAGCTGAATTCATCGTAATTGATTTCAACATCTTACCAACTGGGGCATCTTTCTCCGCATAATATGAAAACAAAGTAAGGTAATATTTATTAATATAAAATAAAAGGGAAACAAAATGGCAGAAATATTAGAGTTTGACAAGATGTTCTATACGAACTTCGAACCTAAAATGAAGAATCGCTATATTATGGAGTGGGACGGTGTTCCTGGCTACATGGTAAAAGCAGCGGCAAGACCTTCAATTCAATTTGAAAAGGTAACTTTAGACCACATAAACATAAAAAGACAATTGCAAGGTAAAGGTGAGTGGCAAGATATTACTGTTACCCTTTATGACCCAATTGTACCATCAGCAGCTCAATCTGTTATGGAGTGGGTACGTTTAGGTCATGAATCAATTACTGGTAGACGTGGATATGCGGACTTCTATAAAAAAGATATAGATTTCTATATGTTAGGTCCTGTTGGTGATAAAATTGAGCAGTGGAAAATAAAAGGTGCATTTATCACATCAGCTAACTTTGGAGATGTTGCATTTGATTCTAACGAACCTGCAACAATCGAATTAACATTAGCTTACGATTACGCAATCTTAGAATTCTAAAAATATTCCTTACGGAAGCTACCGAAGGACAACCCTCATCAGAAATGGTGGGGGTTTTTTATTTCTAATTTTTTTGTTTTTATGTATTTATATATACAAACAAAAACATATAAAAGTTATGGCAGAAGTTAATATTACGCAACAACCATCTACTCCAAAAGTAGATAATAGAAAATTTGAATTCCCAACCGAAACAATCGAATTACCATCGAAAGGGTTGGGTTATCCAGAATCACACCCTTTAAAGAAAGGTACAATTGAATTAAAATATATGACAGCAAGAGAAGAAGATATTCTTGCTAACCAAAGTCTTATCAAAAAAGGTATGGTATTGGATAAGTTATTTGAATCAGTAGTAGTTGAGCCTGGTGTAAATCCAAACGATATATTGGTTGGTGATAAGAATGCAATCTTAATGGCTACTCGTATTTTAGCCTATGGACCTGAATATGACGTAGAAATTACTGACCCATTTACATACGAAAAACAAAAAGAGATAATTGATTTATCAAAAGTACAAACTAAAGATATTAATGAATCTCTTTTAAATTCATCTAATAAATATAAATTCACATTACCGGTAAGTGGTAAAGAAATTGAATTTAAATTATTAACGCATGGTGATGAGCAGGAGATTAATAGAGAGTTACAAGCTTTGGAAAAATTAAATAAAAATAGTGGGGCATCATTTGATGTTACAACTCGTTTAAAATATATGATTGTATCAGTTGATGGAAATTCTGATAGAGGGTATATTAATAAATTTGTAATGAATGAATTTTTAGCAAAAGATACAAAATCATTTAGAGCCTATGTAAGAGAAATAAGTCCTGATTTGGATATGAAATTTACATTTACATCTAATATAACAGGTGAGACGGAGGCACTTGATATACCATTTGGGATTGGCTTTTTTTACCCTACCACCTGATTATAGAACCCAACTACATTCGCAGATTTGGGATATGGTTCAACATGGTAATGGATTTACTTGGTCAGATGTTTACTTCATGCCAACTTATCTTAGAAGATTCTATTTTAATAAATTAGTAGATTTGAAGAAAAAAGAGGCTGACGAAATAAAAAAAGCAAAAGCAAAAACAAAAACACCTAAAGTGAGGATACGATAATCCTCACTTTTTGTTTACTTGAATATTTATACAATATAAATAAGAAAACTATGTCTAAGCAAATACAAAAAGAAGGATTATTTGGCGCAGCTTCAAATTTTGTTAATTCATTTTTTGATGGATTAAAAGCCAATACAACAAATAAAGCATTGGAAAAGGCAAGACAAAATCAACTTCCACAGGATATAGTAGATATTATGGCTAAAATTCAAGCAGATAGTGATAAACTACGTGACGAAATAAAAAAATATAGCAAATATAAATAATAATATCTGTGGAAAGAGATAGAGTAGAACTACTAAGAACGATTGCGGAATTAAAAGTAAATGAAGAAACTTTACAAAGAAGTATAAATGCGGGTGCCGCTGGTCTAAATGTTCATCTACAAACTCAAAGAAGATTAATTGCCGAAGCAGCAGAAGAATTAAAAAAAGTAAATAAAGAACGATTACAAGGATATAAAGCTCAAGAAGACCAAAACAAATCGTTGGGTTCTATGTACAAATCTTTATCAGATTTGGAACAAAGAAGAATGATACAAACTATTGCAAGTGACTCAATAACTACTGACCAGGAGAAAACTTTAAATAGAATGGCGGAAATAAATAGGGATTTAGCCCAAACAAGCATTTCCGATGTAGTTGCAAAACAATCCTTAAATGAAGAATATAAAGATTTATTAGATTCATTGAATGGTGTTCAAGGAATAGACCAGCAAATACTTGATAATTTAGATGCTCAAAATAGATTGGCTGAAAATTACTCTAATATGACAGATGGTCAAAAAGAGCAATTGAAAGCACAATTGGATGTTTATGATGGTATTAATAAAGCTCTTTATGGTATATTAGATACCGCAGCAACACTAACATCTGGTCCTGCTGGATTTTTTGGTACTGTTTTAATTGGCGCAGGTATGTTGGCCAATAAAATGGGAGAAGTTCGTTCTCAATTAGGTGGTCTAAGTGAAGCTGGTACAACCGCTTTAGCATTTTTAGATGATAATGCAGTAGCTAATGCAAAGGAATTAGCGGCCCAATTTGGTGGTATGAATAATGTTTCTGGAGAATTGCAAGCTTCAATTTCATTAATATCGGCAAATATGGGTATTAGTGGTGTTGAAGCAGCATCATTAGCAGGTTCATTTGCAAGATTAAATGATGGTAGTGAAGAAACAGCACTAAACCTAACAAAAGCAACGCAAGAATTTGCAATGCAAAATGGAATAATACCATCTGATTTAATGGCTGATTTAGCAAATTCAGCAGAAGAATTTGCATTATTTGGAAAAGATGGTGGTAAGAATATAATTGCAGCAGGTGCGGCAGCTAAGAAGATGGGTGTTGATTTAAAAACAATGTCCGGAATTGCTGACAACCTTCTTGATTTTGAAACATCTATTACAAAGGAGTTGGAATTAGGTGCTTTATTGGGTAAAGATATTAATTTGGATAAAGCTAGACAATTGGCTTATTCTGGTGATATAGCTGGTGCAACTAAAGAAACATTAAGTGCGTTGGGTGGTATCGATGGATTTAATCAAATGGATTACTACTCAAAGAAAGCAACTGCAGAATTATTAGGTACTTCCGTAGCTGAACTTCAAAAGATGGTTAGTGCTGAAGAAGAAGCTGCAAGAATGGCAGGTACTATTGGTGGACAATTCAGTTTAGCTGGTGAAGCCATAGATGCTGGATTAAACAAATATTTGGGTACATCATTAGAAGCTTTAGGTGGTATGGTGATGGCTGGTGCACAATTAGGTGGTTCTTTTGCACAAATGGGATTTGATGTAAAAGGTATGGCATCCAAAATACCAATTATAGGTAGATTATTTGGTGGAGGTGGAGCAGCACCATCTCCAATTCCAAGTCCAGCACCCGGTCCTGGTGGAGGTCCAATCCCACCTGTTCCTGAAGGAGGTGGTGGTGGATTAACAAGTTTAGCAGCAGGATTGAAAGAAATGGGTAGTGCAAAAGTTTTATTTGGAGCACTAAACCTTATACCTACTGCAGCTGGATTAGCTCTTATGGTTATTGGTATTCCATCAATGATGGCGCTTGGTGCATTTGGTGCTAATGCCGGTATTGGTTTGGAATTTATTGGAATTGGTTTACAAGCTATGGGAACTGGTACTGCGTTTGTTGGCGCATTAACATTATCTGTTGCAGCTGCTGGGTTTGCTTTAATGACTGCTGGAGCAATTGGATTGGCAGCTGTTGCATTAGGTGGTGTTGGTGCTGGAATTGGATTAAGTGCTTTGGCCGCGGGATTAACAGCAATAGGTACAGCTGCAGCAACAGGTCTTCCATTCTTAGGCGTTGCTTTAATTGCGGCATTTGGTGTATCTTTAATACCTTTAACATTTGCTTTGAGTTTACTAGCACCGCTTGTTACCTCAATTGGAAATGTAATTGTAGGTGTTATAACAGCAGTTGCTGGTGGTATTTCAACAATAATTGGTAGTATAGCACAATTTATGACACAAGTACTTCCATTGTTTAGTTTAGAAAATGCAGCTGGTTTATTGGCAATGGCTGCTGGATTTGGAGCATTATCATTATCATTGATGGGATTTGCTATGGCATCGATTATGGCTATTCCTGGTATGATTGCCGTTGGTGCATTCTTAGCATTGGGTGGTGGTGAGTTATTAGGAGGTGGTGGTGAAGGTGGCGAAGCTGGTGGGTCTGATATGGACGAGTTAATAAATGAAATTAAAGGGCTGAGAGCAGATTTAAATGCAGGTAAAATAGCAGTTAATATGGATGGCGCAAGTGTTACAGCAAGAGTATCATCTTATGTTGATAGAAGTAATAAAAATTCATACGCTAAATAATGGGTAGAAGTATAGAAGACTTATTTAAGAAGAAAATTTTACAAAATGGGCAAACTGCTCAAGTAAAATATGATATTCGTAATAGTAAAGATGCACCGATAACACCAGCTATTGGAGGATTAAATCTTTCATTTAAAGCAGCTACTGAAGTAAGAAGAAAGTTATCAACAAGGATAGGTGAAAGTAGATTAGAACAGGAAGTAACAGGTGTAAGAATTATCAATAAACTATCAGCTCCTATAATTTATGGAACTGCAATTACTAAATTGACAACTCAAAAGACAGATATGGTTGTCTTTATGAAAGATTCTGTAAATCCAGAAGGAGTATCTTCTGGTGGTTTGGTAGGTGGTACTATACAAAAAATAAAACAAATTGGTGAAAACGCACTAACTACACTTGGGGTAAAACTACCAGGTGATATTATTCCAAGCAAAATTGTAATAAATTCTGATTTTAAAGGTAGTAGTGAACCAGATATAATGATAACCCTTGCTAAAATTAGAAATGATGCAAAGGGAAATTTTGTAGGAAACTTATTAAAAAATAGTTTAAGAGGTACTCCTAAGCAAATTGGAAATGCAATTGTAGGAAATTTAGTAGAAAGTGGAAAAAATGCTTTACGTGATTTATTATTTGGTTCACCAAATCCAACTACTCAAAACTTAGCAAGAAATAATAATGGTTCTGGATTATACTCAAGTGCTAAAAATTATTCAACAACTATTGATTTAAAAAATACCGATGTAAATTTAAGGTATGATTTATCAACATTATATAAATTAATTGAAGAAGGAAAGGTATCCCCTCCAAGTGTAGCGCAAGCACAAGTAAATAAGCTATCCCAACCAGTACCACCGGTTAGTTCCGAAATTAAAACACCATTTGGAAATTTAAATAATCCGTTTGCTAAATTCCAAAACAAGTTTAAAGAACAAAAAGAAAATGTTGTAGGTAAATTAGCTGGAGCTAGAAAATTGGGTCAACAAGCTATATCAAACGGCACATCAAAAATAGGTTCACTTAATATACCTGGAGTAAAAATTCCAAATATAAATTTAGGTGATGGGGTATCCGTACCATCGGCATCTCCTATTATATCAAATGCAGAACAATCTACAATTACCTATTCTGGAACTGTTGATGAAACTCAAGATGATATAGCTTTAAGAAATGATTTATCATCTGTATTGATGAATTTGGATGAAGCATCTCAAAGATTGAAATTTAATGTTGGTACTGGTGTTCCTGTTGATAGACGTGCATTTTCTAAATCATATTCTCAAATTAAAAATTTCGAAGTAAATCCAAAAGTAACTTTAAAAACTAAATTGGGTATTGAATCATCTGAAAGAATGGATTTTTTGAATGAAAAAACCCAATATACACCAAATAAAGGAACTAGTTTACAATTAGCAGATGGTACTGTTTTGGATGATTATGATTTTGTTACATTAAAGTTCAGGTCATTATCATCTGGCCTTGCTGTAAATTTTAGAGCAACTATTACTGGATTAAGTGAATCAACAACACCATCTTGGGATAGTGCACAATTTATTGGTTCTCCATTTAAATACTACACTTATAGTGGTATTGAAAGAAGTGTAACATTTAATTTTAAAGTTTACTCAACAACACCATTACAACACGTTGCTGCATGGCAGAGATTAAACTTTCTAACATCGTTAGCATATCCACAAGGTTATGCTGGTGGTATTGGTGTTAGGGCACCATTCTTACAATTTACTTTGGGAAATATGTATAAAGATAGGGCTTGCTATATTGATAGTTTAAGTTATGGGATTGACGATAATACTCCTTGGCATGTTGGATTTACTGAAGCATCTGGTTTAGCGGATGATTCTAAATTTAATATTAATGGAGAAGAAACTTCATTAGATAATTACATATTACCAAAAATTGTTGATGTATCCATTACTCTTAAACTTGTTGAGCAGAGAAGTAATACTGAAGCTGGGTATCTATATGGATTTGATAAGTTACCAAGAGTTAATATAAATAGTAAACTACTTAGTCAAGAACAAACATCTAAGAATTCTCAAATAGCTGGTAATATTAACAACGCTAATGGAATATTAGCAAATTCAATAGCAGATAATCCAAAAACAGAAAATAATAAGGAATTAACAAACGCAGCTTCACAAACAAGCTTAATACCTGCATCTGCGGCTAATAGAATAACTTCTGTAATTGCTGGTGGAGCTTCTTCAACTAATATTGGTTTCTTAGGATTATCAAGTAATTTTAAAGCACCTAATGGTGGTATAAATCCTATTGCTGGTATTGCTCCATTTAAAACATCATTCGAGCCATTCAAAGCTAATAATTTTGGAAATTTCTCATCTGTTAAATTTAAGAGTTTCGATAGTATCTTTAATACACCAACAACTGCTGCAGCATCATCTGGTGTTCCAACAGCTGGTGGATTAAAGGTAAATCCACCACTTCTAATGCCAGAACAACCTGCGTTTTCAACAGCAAATCTTATGAATAATTTAAATTTCAATACATCTAAATTAGGTGCTGATAAATTTAAAATACCATTCAAATTGGGAGGATAATTATTTTAAATTATATTTAATAATATGGATAGTAGATATGAAAATAATGAAAAGAAAAAAACTTTTGATGGTAAAGAGGTTTTAAGAAGTAGAATATATCCCAATATACCATTGAGAGATGATGATATATATGTAATGACGGAAACTGGAGACCGTTTGGATACCTTAGCTTGGCAATATTATGAGAACCCAACTTTTTGGTGGATTATAGCAGCAGCTAATAATATACACGATGCTCCATTAGGATTAAAAGATGGAACAATATTAAGAATACCACAAAACTATTTAGCAATATTAACAGAATTTTCAAATTAATTTATGTCAGCATTTCCATATTTTTCAAATATAGCACCACATGTACAGGCCGAATTAGCAAGAAGAAAAGATGATTTGGTTTATGTATCACGTCTAAATTGCTGGGTACGTGCATCATCTGGAGTTGGAGCAGGTCTAATGATTTATTCCAACCCTGATTTTCAATTGTTTAAAGCAATGGGAAGTACAGGTACATCAATCTATGGTAATAATACTAGCAGTGGTACAATTGGTGTAAGATGGGATGGAACAACAGCTGTTAATGCATCTGGTGACTTTTGGGGATTTAGACCACCACCTATAATAACATCAATTCAAATAGATGAAGGTGCTGGTTCTCTATCTAGAAAAGCAGAATTTTCAATTACTGCATATACAAAAGCACAATTAAATACCTTATGTAAGTATTTTTTAGAACCAGGCTATACTATTTTTTTGGAGTTTGGGTGGAACACTAGAGCAGGTGTTAGCGCATATAAACCAAATTTAAGTGCTGGATATGTAGGTGCGTTTCAATCGTTCGACCTTGTCAATAGAGCAAGAAAAAATACAAACGGACATTATGATAACTATTTAGGATTTATTACTGGTGGTAGTATTGCTATGAATGGAGATACATGGACAATGAATGTAAAATGTACAGGATTCACAGAGCTCCCAGCATTTTTAAATGCAGCAGATAGTTCAGAGGCTGTTGAAAAAAACGAAGAACCAGTTGGACAATATTTTAAACCAACTGCAGTTAATGCAGAAACTGATTTGGGTAGAAAACGATTTATGATGGCATTTAATAGATTACCATCAAATAAACAAAGTCAAAGAGTTGCAAACTTAATAAACGATAAAACTGTTGCTAACTTTAAAAATTTTATTAATGTTGATGAAAATGTAAAGGAAAATATAAATGATACAACTACTGGTACTGAAATTTTTGGATTTTCTATAAATGATGAAGAAGTAAAATCGGAAGATAAGAATTTTGAAGTTCCATCTGGTACACGCCTAATAGGTGATGAATCCTTTATAAGATTTGGCACCCTAATGAAAATAATAAATACAATTGGGGCTGAGGGATTCTATATTGGACAGACATTGGTAAAAAACCACGTAAACACAGAAAATACAGTATGTTCTGCTTTTAAGCTAATGTTTTCTACAGATAAAAGCAAATTGTTCATACCGAATAATAAAGCACCATTCTTTTCTGTATTTACTGCAGCAACCACCGATACTACAAGTGTAGATACAAAAAGGCCGAATCCATGTAATATAGAAGATATATATTTTCCATCCCCAACACCAATTATAGCAGGTGTAGCTGATAAAAAGTCAATACAATTTGTGGGACCTGATATGAATGGTGTTAGTAAGGATGCGTTTGAATGGGGACTTTTAGATAATCTTTATGTAAATATGGATTTTGTTAAAGGTATTTTAGAAACAAAAAACTTTTTAGTTAAAGATGCATTATTTCAAATTCTAAATGGGATGTCATCCGCAGCCGGAGGTATTTGGGATTTTCAAATCCAAGAATCAAGCACAAAATCAGGAGGGTCTACTGAATTAACTGTTGTGGATATGAACTTTATACCAAAGGGAGATGGTGGGATGGCCATATTGGATGTGGTTGGTGTTAGTTCTGTCTTTATGGATGCTAATTTGGATTTAGAAATTAGTGGAATGAAGATGAATCAGGTAATAGCTAAACGTTTGAATTATACCGCTAACTCAAGTTCAAGTCCTGTTGATGTAGATGGAAATAAAGGACTATTTACTAATGAACCTGATTTAGTTTTACAATCTATAAAAAAAAGTAATGCAAAGACGGCACCTGTTCAAGTAAAGACAGAAACTCCCCCAACAACCCCACCGGGTCCAACAGCTGCTGAAGTGGCGGCAAAGGCAAAGGATGTACTTGTTGACCAAACATTCGCAGCTAATGCAAAAGATAGAAATGTTGTGGGTAATTTTGTAAATGCAAACGCCAATTTACTTTCTGGTGCAGGAAATACGATTGCAGCTGGATTCTTTTCATTATTTGGTAATGAAGCAGAAGCACAAAAATATCAGGCGGCAGCTGCTGAAGATTTTGCACAAGCCAACGAATCTCACAATGAAGCAGTAAATGATAGTAAAACTTTTATATCTAATGCAGGTGATACTTTAGTTCAAGCAGGTGAGGTGATAGCAGATGCAACTGGTGCCACTGCACTTTATGAAATGTATAAAAAATGGTCAGATAAAGAAGAAGCCAAAGAAAAAAACTTTCAACAATTTTTGGATAAATTAGGTGCATATCCAAGAGTAAATATTACTTCAACCGATGCTGTTGGTGGTGACGGTGTTAATTTAGAAAGTATTTGTTATTTAGCTTGTTATAATGACCAATTAACATTTGAATCTTTCAAAAACGGATATGATAAAGCAGTAAAAAACAGCGGTGTAAGTATATCTGCGTTAATGCCAATTAAATTTAGTTTTACTGTTCATGGTGTAAGTGGTATTAAAAGAGGTGATAAATTTAAAGTAAGGGGAATTCCAACTCAATATGAAACGGGAGGATTCTTTCAGGTAACAGCAGTTAAACAGGTTATTGAAGGACAGATGTGGAAAACAGAAGTCGAAGGACAATTTAGATTAGCAAGAAAATCATAAGCTATGTCATACTTTATACCATTAAAAAACACTTATAGATATGCATCTGTAGCGAAATTGGGACAAGAATTTAGTCCTAAAAAAATAGCAGCACATATCCCAACACCACAAGATGTTGATTATCAGCGTGGCTATATAGTAAGATATTTTATACAAAAAGCAAATGATAAAGATTCTAAAATCTTTGAAGTTGATGAATATGGTTTTGCAAAATTTATAAACTCACCATTTTATATTGCGGTTGAAATTGATTGGAGATTGGCAGGGCCTACCGATGAAATTAGACAATCTAATATGAAATCTATAAATTTTGTAAAAAAACAAATGCCTGCTTTAAAAATGTATTTGGTAAATTACCTTCAATTTTCAAAAAATAATTTGGAATTGTTATAAAAGTTTCGTATATTTGTATTTATAAAGTATGGGGATGTGATGGCATTTGATTGCAATGCGAATAGTAGTATCACACGTAGTGGGATGGGTTCTCTCACCACTTTAATCTCGGAATCAAACAATAACCGACGTAGAATTATCTACTTGGAACTTCGAAGATGCTATGGCATTTGTAGGAGCTTACGATTACGCTGTAGCAGCCTAATCTCCTCCCGCATCACTCGTGGGATTTAAATAGAAGTGAACAAACCGGAGCATTACTTATCGGCTCCCTAAAACTGATAGGTTGGTGGAAACGCTGAACTAACCATTCGGCCCCAATTATTTTGGAAAGTTAATAAGATTAAACTTTATCCTAAACGTGTAATTCGTTGGTATTACGATTACTTTGTAAGACACGGGTTCGAATCCCGTCATCTCCACAACAATCCTGAACTACTATTTGGTAGTTTGGGATTTTTTTTGTATCTTTGTGAATATGAAAATTGTTGAATCTATTGTAGAATTAAACGAATTGAGAAATTTGTTGGAAACCGAAGTATCCATTTGGTATCCGATGTGGGTAGATAATGATAAGCACCCACAAAACACTCATATATCGTTTGTATTCATTAGAACCCAGTCGGACAAGTATATACTACCACAACAACATACAGACGCTGTATCACTCTCTAATGAGGAAATAGAAGGTGTGTTGAATACTGCCGGTGAGAAGTGGGTATTCCAAAAGAAAAAGCTACTACAATCTTTTACAAATGTAAGGGAAGGATTGAATGATGTTGATACTGCTCACTTCCTAAAGACAGGTGAGCCAATAGATTACCAACAACCACTCCAACACTTAGTAGCACCTTTACTACACAAAGGTTACAAAGAGGACATCATTCAATCCATTCCCATTCTAAAACTTGCGGAAGCAATAGAACCACAATTACTTAAACATAGAAACCAAAAGAGTAAAACTTATAATTGGTATAACGATACATTCTTACCTACCCTTTCAGATATTGAACGATATGGGATTCGGGTCGATGGGAAAAAATTTATTGATAGATGGCCTCAAGCTCACAAACAGCTTTCTCCCCATTCAAAGGTATATACGGAGTACAATCCATTTACGGTGACGGGAAGACCATCCAATAGACATGGTGGTGTGAACTATGCCGCCCTAAACAAAACCGATGGTAGTAGAGATGTGTTCGTTTCCGATGGGATATTTCTACAAATGGATTACAACGCATACCACCCACGACTAATTGCTAAGTTGGTTAAGTATGATGCACCGGATGGTAATATGCACCAATGGTTAGCCGAACAATATGGATGTAGTGTGGATGAATCGAAGGGAATAACATTCCAACTGCTTTATGGTGGTATTGATGATGAGTTTCGACAAATCCCATACTTTGATAAGGTGGCTGATTATATTGATAACTTATGGATTGAAACACAAAGGAATGGATACCTCCAAACACCACATAGAATGATACCCCTAAGTTGGATAGAACAACCCAATGCTCAAAAGGTATTCAACTATCTACTACAAGCGGTAGAAACTGAAATGAATATTGATAAAATGGGAAAGATATTAGAATGCATTAAGGGGAGTGGGATTGAGTTTTCCCTTTATACCTATGACTCGTTCCTTTTTGATGTTCCGACTGATGTTGATAAAGAATTAATTAAAGGATTGAAGGAAATAATCGAAGAAGGTGGGTTTCCTATCAAAGCAAGTTGGGGAAAAACATACGGAAAACTCTAAAGAACATATTTATAGTATATACAAAAACATGCTATATACTATGAAAAAAATCTTTGTTTTATTATCGTTTCTTTTTGTTTCGATAGTTTCTTTTGGCCAATTGCCTGATGTTAGAGTAAAGAATGAAGTGTTTGATATACTTTATTCGCAATCGTTAGAACAACCACTAATTATCAAGTATCGTTCTACAAATAGACCAACAAATGTGAATAGAGGTCACATGGATTTCTATACCGAAAAGGCAATCAAAACTTCAGATGGTGAAGATTACAAAGGAAATGTTTACGATAAAGGACATGGGGCTCCAGCAGCAACATTTTCTGATAACGAAGTAAACCTAAAGCAAACTTTTTCATACTTAAACTCAATAATGCAGAATCAATATCTTAATAGAGGTGAGTGGAGAATGTTAGAAGAACAAATCCGTAAATGGGATGATACAGAACCAATCACTGTCTTAATAAAAACTTTCTTTGATACTCCGGTTAAAAGAGTACCAACTGGTGCAGCAATTCCATCTCATTTACAAAAACACATTTACTTTGAAAAACAAAAGAAATGGAAGTGTTTTGTATTCCTAAATGAAAGACCAAAATTTCATTGGGATGAATTGGAAATGATATGTGAAGCTGAAGACCACAAATTTTAATGAATATGAATTTATCTGAATTAATAAACGAAATACTATCCGAATGGGCATATAGAGTTGAAAATGGTATGCCTGACCCAAAGAACCCAATCCATATAAAGGAGTTGGGTATCGTACTTTCTGAAATGGGATTATCTCATATCAAAAATGATTTAGTTGAAAATCTTTTGATGGAAAAAGGTAAAACTCCAGAAAAGAATGTAGTTGAAGCTGAAAAAGGTAACTTTACAAATCCAGCTTTAAACAAATCTATTAAGTATAGAAACGATAAAGGTGAAGATGCAGAAGGTATTGTTGGTAACCTTTTAAGATTACCAAAAGAACATCCCGGTAGAGTAGCTGCAGAAAAAACATTACCACAGGATGGTACTCCGGAAAGAGATTCTATTAATAAAGATTTAGGCGGAGAGGGGCAACCTAAAAAGCCTGAAGATGGAAAAGGTGAAAAAGGTGGTGAAGAAGGTGGAGCTCCAAAAGAAGACCCAATAAAGAAAGCGGCCCCAATGTTTGACCCAAAAGTAGACCCTGCTATGGCGGCTCGCATGGATAAAGAAAAAGAAGTTCAATCCCAATTAGCAAAAGATGCTGAAGCCGATAAAGAAGCTGAAAAAGCACAAGAACCAAAAAAAGATGATGAATTTCAACCAATAGATTCAAAGGATGTTGCAAAAGAAATGCCTGAAGCTGACCCAGAAACATTTAGTGGAGGTTCGGATATTCCAGATGGTGTAAAACCAGAGGAGTTGGAAAAATTTAATACCGATATTAAAAAAGTTGCACAACAAGTAGCAGATGCAAAAGCTAAAGGAGAACCAGCCCCAAACATTAACTTATGTGATGTAACTGTGCCGGGTACTAACTTATATTGTGATGATAATTTGGGAATACCAAGAGATGAGATGCCTCAATTCAAAGGTAACGCATCGCCGGGTAGTAGAGCAGCCGGAATGGATGCTGATGCAAGTGGTGAAGTGGATACCGAACCTGTGTTCAAAGAAATGCTAAAAGAAAAAGGGATTAAAACCCTTCAAACCGAAATTCCTGCTGATAAATTAAAAGCAACACAAAAAGATTTAGTTGGAGCAAAAGTAGTTGGTATGATGGCGGCTTTAGAAAAAGACCCACAACATCCAAAAATTACTGCACCAATTTATGTTAGTAGAGATGGGCATGTAATTGATGGCCACCACCGTTGGGCGGCAATTGTAGCTCATAACGCAGCAAATCCAGACAATCAAATACCAATGAAAACAACGGTATTGGATATGGATATTAAAGATGCAATACCAATGGCAAATAAGTTTGCAGAAGATATGGGTATTGCGGCTAAGAAAGCAGACGCTAATAAGGAAACTCCATCAGAACCACAAAAGGTAACATCGGCACCAAAAATAACCGAAAAGATAAAGAAAAAGATAGAAAATTGGACCGAAAAGGAAAAAGCATTCTTTGATAGAAATGAAGGAGCACCTGGTTCAAAAGAACGTAGAAGTTTAGGACAGGCTTTAAAGGATAAAGCAGCTGGTGCTTTGAAGGCAATTAAAAAAGGATTCAAACATGAAGTAGAAGAATTTAAAGCAGCTGGTTCTGGTGTTAAAAACTTCTTTAGTGGTAAAGAATTAAGTGAACATGAAGTAAAAGCAGTTAAAGCAGTTGCATTTAAAGTAGTAACCACTGCGGTATTTGGAGCTGCATTTGGTGGATTATCACATGGTGTTGCTGCATTTGGAAAGCACGTAGCAATGGAATTTATACCTCACGTTATTGCAGAAACCATTTTAAAAGGAGCTGGTAAAGCGGCAGTATTTGCTGATATGGAAGGTGAAGCTGAAATGGATGCGAATATGGTTAAGTTTGCTGAGATGATTGCAGATGGATTAGAGAATATGGAAATTAGTCCTGAAATGATGGAGGATATGGTAGATTCTTATAATCAGAAAAAAGAAAGTGGAGAATTGGACGATAATGGAGAGCCAATGGTTAAATCAGAACATTTACATTTGGTAGATGAGTTAATGTTAGAAATGATTTATGGATTTATTGAAGAAGCAACTACTACTAAAGATTGGAAATTAGCCGCAAGAAAAGGTGGACCCAAAGGTAAAATAGTTTATTTTGGTTCTAAAGAAAAAAAACAAGCGGCTGTAAAATCTGGTACTCATGTTGATGTTGATAAAAATCTCAATGCAAAAAGTGGTAGTGATACTACCCAAACTCCTCCTGCTAGACAGTTAGGAGCTGGAGATTTTAGACCAACCGGAGAAAAAGATTTGGAAAAGAGTACAAAACCTGCAAGAACACCACAAGAATTAGAGGACATACGAAATGAAGTATTTAGTGGTAACAAAGGTGTTGTAATTGGTAAAAACGAAGAAGCAGATAATGTTGTTAAAAACAATTTGTTGAAGCATGGTTATAATGGGTATCTGAAAGCAACTGGTAAAAAACCAGCACCTGGTTCAGAAGGGTCTGCGTTTAACGAAATAGTATCAGGTACGGCTGCAAAACTTCTAAATAAACATCCTGATTTATCCGAAGAAGAATTAACTAGAATTATTGTTAGTCAATTTTGTTCTACGGCATTGGGTAAAGAACAATCTTTAACTGCAGAAGTCAATGGTAGTTTACCAAAAGACTTAAAAAACAATCCATGCGCTTCTAAAGCTTTAATAGCCGCAAGGTCTGCTAGAAAAAAATATGATAACTCGATTAGTAGAGCAGATGAATTGACAAAAAAAGGCTTATTTGGAAAACAAAGAAATTTAGAAACATTTTATGGTGCAGAAGAATCAAAGGAAGCACAGGTAAAATCAATCCAATCAGCAAAACGAATATTAACACCGGATGGAGATGTTGTTAGTAAAGAAGATGCTATTGCATTCGTAATGATGGGTGGTGGTGGAGCAAACCCATCGGATACCGCTACTTTTGTTACCGATGAAAAAGGTAATTTAATTTTACAATTTCATTCCGATAAAACATCAACAGGTGATATTCAAGATAATTCAACTTTGAAAAAAGAGATTGATAAAAAATTGGAACAAATCGATGGAATGGTATCGAGAGGAATTATCACTAAGAAACAAGCAACTGAAATAAAAGGAATCGTTCTACAACATGCTAAAGAAATTGAAGAAGTAGAATCTACATACAATGATGGTGTGGCTATGGTTGCTAATAATTTAATAAAAAACGATAAAAAAGCTGGGGCATCATTTGCGGAGCAAGTTGATGTAATAAGAACTGGTGGAGAAAAAACAATATTAAAAAATATTGATGATGCATTATTTGGTAAAAAAGGACTTAAATCCGAAACTTTTAAACATCTCCCACCTGCTTATTTAGGTAAAGATGGTAAACCTAAACCTGGATTAGGTCCTGATGATATTTCTCTAGAAGATAAATATAAAATAATAAGAGCTATTGCAGCAACAACTGGTGGTGAAGCATTTAATAAAGTAGTAGTTAAAGTTTCAAAGATGCTAGTATCTAAAGCTATTAGAAATGGTAAAAAACCACCTGCAGGAATTGATATTAATAATATACTATCTTTTCAACGTAAAAAAGTTGTAAAGTCTCATTTCAAACAATTTAGAGAAATGGATAAAACAACTATTAATTATAGAGGTAAAAAAATGGGATTAGGAACTTATTTACAGGGGATTGATGTGGTTGATTCATTCCATTTAAAACTTATGGATTCTGATACTAAAAAGTATGAAGAAGGAAAGCCGGAAAGTCTAATGTATTCTACATTTGATGTGAATATGGGTGGAAATGTTATTGATGGTGAAGTATTAAAAAATTGTTTTGGTGTAAATTCATCAAGAGAATTTTTACAAAACTTTAGTGTACAGGAAGAAGTATCATTAACATATGAATTTACCGAGAAACAGGCAATAAAAAATTTAGCAGCTGCTGGTGTTAAAAAACCAACACCTGAGCAAATTGAAGATGCTAGGAATGTAACTGGAATGAACATATTCACATTTGCAATCGATAAGAAAAGTGGAGAAGTACGAAAAGTTGGGTATAGGACGTATAGACCAAAAAGCGGTAAAGCTGGTAGAACTAACACAACAATGCAGTATTCACCTGAAATGCAAAATTGTTTTAAAAGTAAAAATAAATAAAAAATAACCTGTTTTTATCCTTCCTTTCCATTTTTGATATTTATAGTAGAATATTAAAAAAGAAAGAAACAGAGGATGAAGACACAGTTACTTTGTACATTTACAACAAAAGCAGAGTTACAAAATACTCTACAACAAATTAGAGAAACGTATCATATAGTGTATAATTACATCTATATTTTGCAGAACAAGTCTAATTTGGATGAGTTGTTTATTACATATAATATAGATACAGCTTTCCAACCAGCAACTCCGTTGGAAAATACAATACTAATACATAGGAAAAAAGAGTCTAATACACTTTACACTATTAACGCCTTAAACGAATTGGTTAAGGAAGAAAATGGTGGTGTGTTGGACACTTCTTTTGTCATCAATTGGCAGAAGTTTAAAAACTCAATCATATTAACAAATGCCGAAGGAACTAAGAAAATTCAGACAAGAGTTTTCGAAGTAATGTCATTTGGTGAAGAAGCTAACCCATCAACTTAAATTTAGATTATGTTTGTACCAAATCATTTACATTTACTTGTAAAAGGTTATTTAAAGACCCCACCCCAAACGGAAAAAGTGTTAAACATTTGGTTTACACAATTAGTTCATAATGTAGGAATGAAAGTAGTTGCAGGACCTACATCGGTTTATGTAAATGAACCTGGTAACGAAGGAATAACTGGAACTGTAACATTAGCAACATCGCATGCTAGTATTCATGTTTGGGATAAACAAAATCCAGCTATGTTCCAATTTGATTTATATAGTTGTTCTGATTTTAAACCAAATGATGTATTAAATCATATAAACGATTGGTTTGGGTTGGAGAAAGCATATTGGAGTTTTATAGATAGAAACTCGGATGTTTTTTATGAATTAAAGCACGGAGTTTGGGAAAATAAACAGTAGTAATATTTATAATTACTATGTATGCAGTTAGAGGATATTTCAAGCCTGAAAGTTCATTTCACACAATCGCAGAATGGGAAACCATTTGTAACGAATTCCTAGCTCTACAAAAAAACGGATTTGATGTTAGAGGTGGAACTATTGATTATAGTCCTCAACTTATAGATTTAATTAACAAATACTTTTCATATCAATTATATATTGAAACTGAACAATTTCCTGATTTGACAAGAAAGAAGGTATTGGATTTCATTGAAGATTTCGTAAACCATAAAGTTTGGTCATTAAAGAAGGATTACAACGATTATATAGTTAATATAGATAATGATAGAATTGCTTTCCTATATTCAAGAGGAGCAATTGAACCATACTTACTTTTAGATAAGCAATTTACATTAGATACATACGGAACGGCTGATGAGGAAGTAACCGCATTACATTGGACATCTAAAGAGGGATTGATTAACTTAATAGATAGTACAAAAAATGGATACGGATTTTCAGTATCAACATTCACAACACAAGCTAAAGAATTTTTTAGACCAGAAAGTAATATATTAGTAAAATTAAGTGGAACATTAGTAGCAGCTTTCAAATCAGATGCTAAAACATTCGCAACTGATAAAGGTAATAAAGCAGTTAATATGTTCCGATTATCATACCCTGGAAATGAAAACAATCTTTGTAGAAATGTAGAAGATTGTAAAGAGAATAAAACATCCTTATGGAACGAAATAGTTATGAAACCAAAACAAGTTATAATGTATAAAGAAATTAAAAAATATTAATATTATGATACTTAAAAAAGGCGATAATAACGAAAACGTTAGGTTAATGCAACAAAAGCTGGGTATTGAACCAGCGGTAACAAATTTTGGACCTAAAACTGAAGCAGCTGTAAAAGAGTGGCAAGCTAAAAATGGTTTAGTAGCAGATGGTATTGTGGGACCGGCAACTTGGGCAAAGATAATGGGAGAAAGTACTCCAGTTCCAGCAGCACCAGTTCAACCAGTAGCACCGGTAGGTGGGTTGAAATTGGATAAATTAAGAGGACATATTCCTGATGCAGTAATCGCAATGATTCCTGATACGGCAGCTAAGTTCCAAATCAATACTCCATTAAGATTGGCACACTTCTTAGCACAATGTGGACATGAGAGTGGTGGATTCAGAGCAACACAAGAGAACTTAAACTATTCAGCTAAAGGGTTGAATGGTATCTTTAAGAAATACTTTCCAACCGAAGCATCTGCAGCAGCTTATGCTAGAAACCCACAAAAGATTGCTAACAAAGTATATGGTGGTAGAATGGGTAATGGATTGGAAGCAAGCGGTGATGGCTACAAATTCAGAGGTCGTGGATATATCCAATTGACAGGAAAGGATAACTATACTGCATTTGGTAAAGCTATTGGTGAAGATATATGTGCAAACCCTGATAAGGTGGCATCTACTTACGCATTATTATCAGCAGCTTGGTTCTTCTCTAAAAACGGATTACATAAAATGGCAGATGGTGGAGCAACTGACCAAGTGGTAACATCTATTACTAAAAGAGTAAATGGTGGTACAATTGGATTGGCAGACCGTATTAAACACTTTAAAGAATATTATCATTTGTTGGCATAATATTTGGTAGTTTGGAGAAAAATTCGTATATTTATAGGACATAAGATGATGTAAATGGCAAATATTAAATTAAAAGAATTACTATTTGAAATTGAGGATTTTACAGCTAAAAGTAAAGAAACTGGAAAGTTAGTACACTTCAAATCAAAAGATGCATATCAAGCTGCACTAAAAGCCGGTACACATGAAAACCCTAAAAATAACAAAGGTGGTTCATCTAAAGCTGGTAAATCTAATGATATGTTTGGTGGAGATTATGCAAAAGATAGAGGAGGAAGAACTTCGACAACCAATACATCAGTTAAAGATGAGTTTCCAACTGAAATGGAAACTTTGGAAAAATATGTAAGACCAGGAGGAGAACGAAATACAAATATAGATGACGCTGTAGAAACTTTATTTAAGAATAAATCAAAGTATCCAAAAGAATTGACAGCAAAGCCGGGTGAAGTTTATAGAGGAACGATTGCAAGTGGTGAGGAGTTAAAAAAAATGAAGCCTGTAAAAAAAGAAGGTAGATGGTTCTATTATAAAAAACCATATACATCAAAAAGAAAGGTTCAATCCTTTACATACAAAGAAGATATTGCTTCAAAGTTTGCAATGCATAATGCATTGGCTAATTCAAGGAGTGGTGGAAACGGAATTGTTGAAGCGGTAATTGTTGTAAATGTTGATAGTAATTTTGTAGTAAATCCCAAATGGTTATTTGATGAAATTGGAAAAAATGCTAATTTAAAAAAGAACGAACAAGAAACATTCCATGTTGGATATAACATACCCAACGCATTAATTAAGGTAGATGCTCTGCAATTATATGGATTTGATTGGAGGGATTATTAAAGATTAGTATATTTATAATATGTAAAAATAGAACACAAATGGCAAATATTAAACTAAAATCACTAATTACTGAAGCTGAAGATTTTCAAGCTAGAAGTAAAGAAACTGGAAAGTTGGTACATTTTAAATCAAAAGATGCATATCAAGCTGCATTAAAAGCTGGTACTCACGAAGACCCTAAAGCTAAAAAAGGTGAACAACCTAAAGCAGCTGCAAAACCAAATGATATGTTTGGTGGAGATTATGCAAAAGATAGAGGTGATAGTGGATTTGGATATGGACCTGAAACTGATAGAAAAAAAGCAACTGGACTTCCAAAGAAAGCATCTCAATTAAATTATAAACATGCCGAAGTCTTAGAAAAAGCACTTAACGCTGAAGCTGGATTGGATGGATATGTTGATACTG